>Ga0209535_1002888_pt1 | contig 11150 bp, 4 predicted proteins | sample LinPmetageLP28_FD_184041 | JGI IMG/M metagenome (GOLD analysis project Ga0209535, IMG submission 184041) | Marine viral communities from the Pacific Ocean - LP-28 (SPAdes) (version 2) | ecosystem: Environmental > Aquatic > Marine > Oceanic | place: Pacific Ocean | collected 2009-08-22
GCCTTCATCCTTTACCGTAATCGTGTTGTCACCATCCGCGCCATCCGCGCCAGCCGCGCCAGCCGGACCAGCAACGGTAGAATCAGCACCAGCCGCACCTGCTGCGCCAGCGGCTCCAGTTGCTCCCGCTGGGATTCCTAAAGCAAAAGTAGCTGTACCGCCAGAAACACTAACAGAAGCGGTTGGTGATGCACCAGCCGACAAACCAGATACATTAACCGCTGCACCAGTAACTTGTTGAGTCGCTTCTGGAGTTCCATCAGAACTATTAAACCCTAAAACCTTACCAGCCCTAGTGCTTTTAGTAGGCAACGTCATTGAGACAGCTTCATCGCTATCAGCTAGTCGTATTGAGCGATCATCTTGATCTTTTCTATCTGCAAGCTGTGCAGTAAAACGGTCAAGTTCTGTATTTAAAGTTCCAATTTGGAATGCGCCTGATGATGGAAAATCTGTTGTGCGTTCAAGCTCAATGCTTCTTGTAATAAGAACAGTGCTTCCACCAGATGCCCCAACAACTGTTGATGTAATTGTTCCTGTAGAGCCATTGCCACCACTTACAGTATAGTGTGTGGTAATTGTTTTTAAGGTTCCGTCCACATAAAAGTTAAGGTCAGCTTCAGCAAAAAATTCAAACGAAACCGCAAAAGAAGTTTGCGTAACTCCTTGACCTACCGTGTACGATACTCTCGGTGTGTTATTAGCTATGTTAATACTCATGCCAAAACCCTACTCCTATTTAATAAAATGCTCAACGCACAATTAGTAACGCCCTCCGGCAAAGGCTCTACCCATTCCATTAATCTCATCTTTAAGAAACCAAAGTTGCGCTGTTGGCAATCTTCTTACCAATTCATTAGCTCCTTGACCATAGTTGCCGTCAAGAAGCTCTTTAATGCCTCTGCCAACATCTACAGCGTAAGAAGGAGCAGCACCACCAACAGCTAAAGCTGCGTCTAATCCGCTTTTTTCTTGTTTAAACTTAGGATTAACAAGACCACCGCTAATATTAGGCCCACCCAATGCCTGACTCATATTCATAGCTGTATAAAACAAATCAGAATGCAAAGCAGCTACGCCAGACGCATCAAAAGAACGAGCTATAACATCAGGCCAAGACATCTGCTGCATTTGCCAATCTTTATATTTAAGCTCCATACCCATGTAGCCTAATCCCATAGATGCGGTTATAGCTACTGTTCTGTTTTTTATCTGACCTTGCGCTAATGACGCTGTAATTTTGTTTGCTGCTGCAAAACTGTAAGACATAAACTGGAATGGCATGCCTAACAAACCATTCTCAATCCTAGCGTATCCTTTAAATTTTTTGTCTTCACTCATGCCAAATTTTCTAGCAACATGCATTGGCACATAAAATACACCATCAACTGCAATAGGTTTATCTGCTGGTGTACCCATTAAAACAGTGTTCATAATGCCTGAGTTCATAGCAGTACGAAAATTTTCTACAGTATCCATGCTTATCTGTTTGCGTTTTGATAATTCAGACAAAGCAAGTTGATTGATTCTGTTTTCGTATGCAGATGTAGGCTCATTCTTTTTTGGTCTAAATTTTGTGTGCATAATTTCATGGGTTAAAACAAAATTATACCATTCTTCTGGGTTCTTAAATTGATTTTCTGGTAGTGCTTTTACACCATCAAGCTTTGGAGATGTCCAAGGCTTGTTCTTAAAGTCATCTAATATAAAAGTTTTATCTATAGTAATTGTATTGCTTTTTTCATTAAAGAAAGCTGGAACATATCTGTCTCCAATTTTCTTGCCTTCGCCTATAGTTATAATTGCTGTTGTTTCTGGCAACTCAATAGCATTTTCCCACGCTCTTGAGTTAGGTAGTATTAATCCAGCTTCTGTACGCTCCCAAGGTGCTTTAGATATAGCAGTAGCCTCAGCTAGACCAATGTTGTATCTAGCTAAATAAGCTACTTCCATTGAGCTTGCTTTGCCTTGAGTTAATTTTATAGAGTAATCAATTAACGTATGCCCTCTAGCAATGGCATCCATCTTTTTAAAGATAGTAGTCATTGGCGCAACGCCATTAAGCATAAAGAAACCAGTGCGAACTTTAGACATAAACCCATCATTTAATGGATTGTTTTTCATGTTCTCAGTAAAGCGCATGTGAGCGTCACCCTTTAGGATATCGATAATCTCACCAGCAATGCGTCCTTCAGCAGAACTCATACGAACTCTGTTGTCGCTCATAACACCAAATAGAGACTTCCATACAGTACCCATCTCATGTTCCATCATTATCTTAGCAAAGTCTGGAAGCGTAGAAAATCCAGCAGAACCAAGGTAATTTAACATGGCTAAGTCTTTTAATATTATAGCTGATTTATAGTTTAAGGCATCTGGCTCACGAATAACTGTGCCATGCACTCTATCGTTTAAATGACGTATGTCTCTTAACGTAGCATTAATTTCACTCCCACTCATCTTGCCATCAGCAAGCATGCCAAGCTCTACATCATCCAACAAATCATCAATGCTTTTATTAAACTTGTTCATAAACTCATACTGAGGCGCAACTTTAGCTGTGTATGTCTTCATGACATTAACAGGATTAGTTTCAATAAACTCAACAACAAGTTTATTTGGAATATCTATCCCACGATGTTTAAAATGTTTTGATCTACCATGACCAAAGTATTGAGAGTTAACATCTGTTGGGTCTTTAATTCCTAGTATTTCATCAATAGTATCATCAGCACGTTTGTTTGTAGCTGTAATGCTAGAGTCTAGCTCTACTCGCTCCCATCCAGATTGCTTTCCTGTTACAGAATTAATTTTAGCTTTATATATATATGGGTTTGCTTGATACCAAGAAGACAAAATAGCTTTTAATCTGTCTCTGTTCCCATCTTTTAAAATATAAGCTTGATTCCAATAACGAGGATTAAACACATCTTCATTAGCTGGCATACTTAAAGCTTTGCTTGTGTTCTCTATGTGAAAATTAGCATCATCTATTTGATCTTTTAATTTGTTAGCTTTTAATTTTAATAAATTAATTTCTCTTATCTTTAATTCTGAAACAGCCTTTCCTTCAAGCTTGGCTATAGCGTTTTCAACAGAAAGCAAATCAGCCTCAAGCCTTGGCAAGTGACCCTTGTAATATTCTGTGCTGCCAATAACACCGCTGCCTTTTAATCTTTTTTCCCACTGAGCGTAGTATTCATCAATACGACTCATAGCTGTAGCTTCAGCTTTAGAAGCTGGGGCTTCACCTTTCATGCGCTTAATGTTTACATCAGTCATCCACTCAATAAATGTCTTTTGTGCTGGCTGCGCTTTAATTTTAGCTGCAATCTTGTTAGTAATACCGCTAACATTTGTAGTGTCTTCTGTAATCTTTGCACCAATTTTTGCTGCTACATCTCCAGTATTGTAATCAAGTATAGTTTGTTTGCCTGTGCCGTATTCTTCGCCATACAGACCCCTCAGATCGTCATAGACAGATACCCACTCACCATCACGCATAGCAGCCTTTTGATAAACAGATGGGCCAAGAGTAAAACCTCTCTTGTGCAAATTAAGCAGTATGCCTGAGTCACCAGCTATACCTAGTATTACTTCTTTAGCTAGTGCTGGAGCATTTGGATTTTGCAAAACACGTTTCATAGGCGTTGTTACAAATTTAAAAGCCCAACTATCTGTAAATAAATTTTTAGGCAGGCTCTGATCTTCGCTTGTAAAATTTCTTTCACCTAACTCTAGTCTTTTTTCTTGCTCTGCTTTTAATAAATTGTAATCGTTATCTGCTTTATTAGCAGCATCTCTGTTGTTTTTTATAATGTTTTCAAGATCAACAATCTCAGACTCAGAAAGATTAGGTCTTTCTGCATTTAACTTAGACTCAGCTTCATCAGCCATCTGTCTAAGTCTTAGTATTGTTCTAGGCCCATCACTTACTACAGCTTGTACATCTTGATCTGTTACTTGAGAAAATGGACGCTCTGGTGTTGGTTCTAGTTTTCTGGAATCAATGCTAGGTGCTAGGCTAAGTTGCTGATTGCCAGCAGCTTCTTCTGTTGCCTTATAAGCTTTAGCTCTGCGTGTAGCTGGTACTGCAATAGCACCACCCAACAAGTTGCCAGCAACAAAAGCTGTGCCAACATTGATGAATGATTCAGTGGCAGTATTAAGAGGGTCAAATGGTGCGCGAAGAGCTTCTTGCCCAACTTGTAAAGCAGCTACACCAGAGCCAACTCTTAAACCAGAACGAAAAACACCAACAGCAGGGCCACCAAAGGGTAGCGCAACAAGGTTAATAGGGTCAGCCAACCCAACAAACAGATGAGTAAAGAAACCTGTGTTAGAAAGTGTGCGCCTACGCGCAAGATTTTCATCAATGCCTCTTTTTAAATCCTGCATGTGCAATGCGTTTTGAGCTAGAACCAAGTCGTTACCGAACTCTTCATAGCCCTTCATGTCCTCTAAGGGATTGTAATCTTTATCTACAACATCCCCATGATTAATTTTATTTTTCATATGCTCAATAATAGGAGCGTAAGTATAACCAATAGAAGCGGCAAAAGATTCTCCTATTGATGGGTCGTCATCTTTTGCTTGAGCTTCTTCATAAAATCTAATGTTGTGCGTAAATGGATCAATAGTTTTTGCAGCAGCTTCCATGTAGATTTGATCTGGAGTTCTTTTTAATCGGCCTTCTGGCCTAACTTCTTTAACTGTTGCTAGTTCAGATTTAGTTGGCTCTGGTGTTACCGCATTAATAACAGGCTCTCTCTCACTTTTATCTGGCAAACTAAACTTATCAATTTTTTCTTGAGCCACGCTTACAAGCTCTTGATTAGATAACTGATTTAATGGTGATTCAACTGGCCTTGATATGCTAGCAAGATCATAAGCTTGAGAAAGTCTAGTTGATTGTGGCATATTAACAGCAGAAAGCTTAAATGCTGTGTTCAGTAGCTCTGGTTTATTATAGTAACTGGCAATCTCAGATGTGTTTTCAAAGTCAATAACACCAGAAACAATTTTAGGTAGGTCATCTATTGCGGCTTTGTCACTGCCAACTCTATCTTGAATAAATTTAATGTAATTATCTGTAGGGTTGTTATCAGATGGTGGAGCATACTTAGTAATCATCTGAGCAATGTCACCATTAAACTCATTTAACTTTGATCTTAAATCAACAAACAAAGCTCTTAAACCCATCTCTGGAGAGTCAAATATTACATATGGCTGACCATTAGCATCATAGTAAAACTCACCTGTTTCACCAGCATAACCCTGACCAGCGCGAATGTTTCCAGCATTGTTATATATAGTTGTCATTTATTTTTTTGTGATGCCTCTAATTCTTTTAACTCTTTAAGACTTAAAGGTTTTGTTGGTGTAGATGAAAATGAAACACTGCTTTTTGGCTTTGCCACCTTACCTGACGCTCTTTGTGCGGCTAATTTAGCAAGCAGTTTTGGATCAATAGGCTCTGGCAAGTCTGAGTCTACAGCACTTTTTAACTGCGCTACATCAATTATAACTTGCTGTGGAACGTTTACTTCTTGTGGAGAGCTACCCCTTACAGGTGCTATAAAAGGAACCATTATGCCATTAGACCTACGCTCTACAACCATGTATCTCATGCTATCAATAGGAGTTCCACTGCCTTGTAATGGCATTAAAACCAATCTATCTTGTGGAGGTAAATCAACAAGCCCTTGGCCTTCTACAATGTCAGAATCATATTTTGTTAGATGAAAACGTTTATTAGGCATCCCATATTTGTCAGATATTAATCTGTTTAAAAAACCAACAACCTCTATTCTATCATCCTTATTAGGGAATACAGCAGACAATGCTTGGCGCGATCTGTTTACGTTTCCAAATTCAAAATCTTGAACAACACCTTCAGTTTCTGGATACAAATCTTTAAAGAATGCTGTTGTTAAAGTTTCAATCGTATCTTTGCCAGCATTACCTGCTACTAAATACTCAACATATGGTAGCAAATCTTTGGCAATATTAGGATTAACTGTATCTGTGCCAAAAAATTTTTCATCTGTTGTTTGTTTAACAAGAAAATCGTTAAGCCCATCTGGGAACATTGCTTCTATTTTTATAGCCAGAGAATCTTTATTATCATACTGTGCGCGTATTTCTCCCATAACTAGAGGCAAATTCTCATAACCTTGAAACTTTGTAACAGCTAAAACAGTTTGGAAAAATGCATTTTCTTTATTAGTTAAAGTAGAATTAGCCCACATGTTTACAGCAGCTTTACTGCCATCTTCTTTTAACACCCGACTAAACTTGTCATAAAGAACCATTAAGTTTTGCATCTCTTTTTCAGGCATTTTTGCACCGCTATAAACATTTTTCATATAGCTTTGTAAAGAATCAGGCAAAACATTTGCGTTTATTATACTTCTGCCCCAAACATCTCTACTTTCAACAGCCTCAGATGTAAGAAAAAACTGCTCGTTTCCCTGTCCTATTGTGTTAATAATAGCATCGTCCATAACCTCAGTCTGTTTAGCGTCTGTGCTGCTACCTTGCCTATTTTTAATTTGGTTCTGTGCTTTTATAGTTGAGTTAGTTGCAGCGTTAGCCTTCTCTACCCTAGCTTTATCAACATTGATAGCGTTTCCATATCTAGCTAATTCTTTACGATCAGCACCAATATCCATCGTATCAATAATTTTATCAGCTAATGGTTTTGCACTATCCGAAACGTCGCCATATTTCCCACCAGTGTCTATGTATTGCGTTAAGTCTTCAGACTGTCTTGCTGTTAAGCCAGAAGTGGCAACATCAAGAAGAGAAGTAAGAAGAGATTGACGCAAGTTTTGAATAGACGATTGTGCGGTAGTTACATTAATTGCAGCCCTACCTAAAGATGGATCGCTTAAAGCAGTGGTTTTTCTTGAGTAAGATTCAAATTCAGCAATTGCACCATCAATATCTGAATTTAATATTTTATCAGAAATATTTCTGTCAGCCGTTTGCCTTGCTTCAGTTAATCCAAAAAGAGATTCATTTTGAAAAACCAAATCCTTTTCAGTTTGATCTCTGTCGTCTTTGGTTTCAGATACTATCTTAGCGTTTTCTCTACTAACAAGCTTGTTTTGAATGCTAGCTAAAGTTGTGTCTGCAAACTTTTTAACATCTTGGAATATACTTACAGGCTTTACATCTTCTGACCCAGAAAAATTAGTTAAAACTTTAGCATTTACTAAGCTTGAAACAATGCCCTTAATCCCTTCTGGCAAAGCTTCTAAGCCAACTCCATTGCTTGACAAAACAAGCCTTACATCATTTAAAGTTTGAGAATTTAAATCTTTGTCATTTAAAACAAAATTGCCAATTCTATTTAAAGCTCCAGCAGTCCTTGCTTGAAATATTTCAGTTTGAAATTTAGTTTTTTCAGCAGCATTCATTTGATCTGGAAAAGCTAAAAAGAAATTTTCTAAATCTTTCAAACTGCCAAGCTCTAATTTAAGAGCATCTTTTTGCATATTAATTTCTGGACTACTATGCATAGCTTCTAAATCAGAAAGATTATTTTTATGAGCTAAATTAAAATTATCAGACAAAATAATTCTATTACGAACTAAATCCTGTTCCATAAGATTTAATTTATTAGAAGCAAGCAATCCGCTGCCTATTTGTTTGGCAGTGCCTTGAAATTTTGAAACAGTGTTTTTTGTGGTTTGCTCAATAAAATCAGCAAACTCATTTTCAAACAAACTAACACTGTCTTGATTGTATTTATATTTTAAGGCTAGCTCTGCTGCTTTTGTTTTAAAGTCTTGTTCAATTGCATTAACATAACGCTTTTCAATTACTTGATTGTAAGCATTCTGCGCTACAGAGCCAAAGCCTTCTGGAGCAGAAATAGATGAAACTAATTCCGGCTTTCCTGTTTCTGGATTTATAGACCTTAAAGAAGCAGTTTGCGCTGCGTCAGCACCTTTTGTTAATGCTTCTTGTTTAAGTTGATTAAATGAACCTTGAATAAGATTGTCAGCAATCTTGCCAACACCACGCCATACATCAGCAGCACCTGTATCTGCGCGAACCACACCAATATTAGAAGCAAAGGTTGTTCTTTTTTGTTTAATTACTGCCACTTTAACACCTATTTAATTTGTTGGTAGCGATAAAGACCACTAACTATAGAGCTAGCAGCACCAAGATAACCAGCTTGCAAAGCATTTTTTGCTTTTACTGCTTGCATGTTTGCAGACATAATTTGTTGAGATGCTTTCATCATGCCCATAGATTGAATTTCATCAGAGTCTTTGTAGGCAATTTCCTTTTGCCGATCCATAAAAGCTTTTAACGAACGATCATTTGGGTCTCTATTTAACAATCCCATAAAAGCTAGGTTGCTAGATTGTGCGCTAGCAAGTTCACGCAATCGTTGATTAGACCTTTGCGTTGCCTCAATTTTAGTTTGTCTAGCTTGAAGCTGTAGTTGGTAGCGATTAAACGCCGCTTCTTGAGCAGCAGCCTTCCCCCCTTGAATGGCAGAGGCTGCTGACAATAATGTACCTGCTATTTGAAGACCAAGCATTAGAATGCTACCTCTGCTATTATACCGTTTACTTGTAATGACAATGGTGATGTTTGTGTAATCTTAACTGTTGGATCATCACTATAACCAAGCAATCTAAATTCTTTTTTACCACTTACCGCCTGTCTATCAGTGCTAAAATCATCTGTTACTTGACGAATAACAAGACCGTTTCCGTTAACAGAAACAGAAAGAGTGTCATTTAAATCTAATATTACCCTGTTAATCGCTCTAGGTTGCCCTGTGAGTGGCCCTCCGACTACTTGAGCATCAACAGGTAGTGTTTCTGCCTCTACGTTGAATGAGTAGCCAATTTCAGCAGATGTTATTTCTTGAACCGCAGATACATTTACATTGCCACCAGCGACTGTAAACTTGCCAAGGTAATCAGTTCCGTTAATTACATCTACTACTGCGCCATTAGCAAAGTGACTAGACACATTAAAAACACCAGCAGAGCCTGTAAACTTATCTGAAAAATCTAAATTATATTGCTCATCCATTTCAGAAAGAATTAATTTCTGAGTGCCATCACCTTTGTCGTGCTGCATTACAAAGAATACACGATCATCAATAACGCACACAGAATGAAATTTGCCTTGAGTTGTAAACTCTGACCAGCCAGCGCGTTGTTCGGCTCGATTAGAATTAAATAAAGCTACGCTTCCGTCTTTATTTAAAACAAAAGCATATGACTCTGGACGATTAATTGCGCCAGTTAATATGCTCATTTGAACAGGCTCTTTAATTAAATGCGGTGATAGAGTGCTAATGCCTGTAGCAACATAAGCAGCTTCAGAATCAGAATAAATATATTCACGCACAACAGAACCTGTTTTTTGAACAAACAATGTTGCCCCATCAAAAACTTGCGGCCTTACATGGCTTGATCCATAAGGTGTCTGACGTTTAATCTGTGCATTAGTTGGCGTAATGGATTCTTCAACAAATGCAGGAATATATGATTCAGATGTGCTGGTGAAAATTTGCAAATCACGGTTAGATACAATGTGTCTTATTGTATTGATCTCACCAATGCTGGCAGTAAGGTCAAGTGAATCATCGTCTTCACCATCACCTACATCAAAATCAAAATAAAATCCAGTTCTGCTAGCCCAGATAGCATCCGGTTGAGCAATAGTTCCTCCAAGCCATAAACGGTTTTCATGAAAAGCTACTGCTGCTGGATACCCTCTATAAGCACTATATGACTGCTCATCCCATTGGGTTGTAGGTGCGTGTGTCTCAACCTTTGGGCTACCTCCACCAATAACAGAAGCATTAGCATTCTGCCCAGCAGTAATAACAAACACATTTTTATCAATGACTTCATTAATTGTTCGTGCGCCATTTAATTGATTGGCAGCAATTCCACCAACAGCACCAGCAGCACTAATAGTAACGCTATCATTAACAGTAAGACCATGCAGTGGGAAAGTTACCTTTACATCAGCGGTTCCATCTGTAGTCTCAAGAGCATCAGTATCCAAGTGCGCTATAAGTTTATCACGAACATTGCCAGTGGCTACAGTAGATGAAGTTATAGCGGTAATTTCTATTTCATTTTCATGATACCTAATTGTTGTTCCAACATGTCCAGCAACAAAGTAAGCGGCACTTGTTGTAAGGGTTATACCATTTCCTGTTGTTGCAGAAGGATCAAGAGTTGTGCTTGCGCTATGAAAAGATTTGTAGGGTTGATATGTGCCAACTTGGTCAATACGGCTATCAAAATTAAATGTTCTAAGTTCAAATGCAGTAAGGCTTGTGCGTACAAGCATGCGTATCATAAAAGTTTGATGAGCAATAAACATTACATCACCAGATTGAGCAAAAGTTAAATCAGTTATAATGCTGTCGCTAAATGGAACAGCCGCACTATTAACATCTTGTGTTATTGTTTGCGTTAAAGAAACGGCACCAGTGGAAGGGCTTATTATAAATACCCTAATCTTTGCGTTCTCAAAAGAAACTATATATCGCTCATCATCAGAGAATATAAACGGCACTAAACGACATTGTTGAGTTTTTGAAGTGTCAACCGTTGTGTCAAATTCATAAATACGTTCTGTTCCGAAACGTCTAAGCAAACCACCTTCATTACGCAAAAAGAAATTCTCAACCTTTTTAGCAGAAGCGTTGTAAATCTTAGTATCAGTTCTTGATGTTAATGATGGGCTAATTTCACCAAACTGAAAGTTTGTAATAGGCACTCGGATTCTAGGCATTAGCTACGCCTTTCAACACTAAACCTTGAAGTGAAAAGCTTTCTTGCAGTCTGTTGCTGCGAGTCAAGACTGCGGGCCTTTGCCATTGCGCGTTCTGCTTGGGCTTGCATAACGCCAGCTAATGTAGAGTCTCTAGCAATAGATGTCGCAAAAATAACAGCAAGCGCATACTCAACAGCTAATGTAAAATAAGAAGGCCATTGTTCTTCATTAACTCTAAAGGTGTAATCTGCAATAATTGAGTCTGCTACAGATGTGTCTGCAAAAACCTTTGATCCATATATTTGATATTCAATTGGATTATCGTTACATGTAACTGCGTGAACCATTAAAGAATCACTTGGAAGCTGATACGCATT
>Ga0209535_1002889_pt1 | contig 11150 bp, 16 predicted proteins | sample LinPmetageLP28_FD_184041 | JGI IMG/M metagenome (GOLD analysis project Ga0209535, IMG submission 184041) | Marine viral communities from the Pacific Ocean - LP-28 (SPAdes) (version 2) | ecosystem: Environmental > Aquatic > Marine > Oceanic | place: Pacific Ocean | collected 2009-08-22
TTGTGTGTTTCTATTTGCCATGTTGTTTTCTCCTTATGAACCTGCCGCGTTAGCGGCCTCCAGTTCGGTTTAATTTAATCGTTGGTTAAAGAAATATTATTTCTTATTGCCACCGAAGTTTTTGCTTGAACGCTCGAATTTCATCGGCATTCTTTTATCCTGATCCTTCAGTAAGTCGTTTTCTACAGCTTCGTCTTGACCTTCAGTTTGTCTTCTCTGATAATCAACACGAGATTGCGCGAGTTCTTCCGGTATCCTTGCCAGGAGAAGGCCACCTACTCCGATCACTCCAGCGTATTTTCCGTCCATGACAACAGGATATTCTTCAGAGTCGTATTCGTCAGCTCTCACTAACTCATAACCAGATCTCAATCTACCATGAATATTCTTGGTATCATTAAATCCTAATGACTCTGCTCTTATCCATCTGTGCCTGAATCCATCGGGCGCTTGGGGTGCATCTAAAGATGATGGGGGTCTGTACTCTTTAGGACGTTCAGTTTTTGTCCGAGTTTCAGCCGCACGAGAAAGGTTTTTGTTTGTTTCTTTTTTCATATGCTTATGCTCCTTCCGTGAGTTTTAGTTGTTTTGCATACTCTTCGAGTGGCACACCTAATTTTTTAGCTATTGCTACTTGAGACGATGTGAGTCTCACTTGTTTGCGACCAGGTTTTGAGCTTCTGTTAGCCGAAGCTACCGACTGAACGGCCCTGTTCGTTTGCTTAGTTTCAGTAGTACCAAATTTATGACCAAAGTCAACTCTAATTCGTTTATCAATCTCTTGATAATAGTCATTAGATTTAGGATCATAGCCTTCTTTATCCACTAAATCTTTGTGAATTTCGAATGCAGTAAATGTCATAGCTCTATCTGTTCCAAACCATCTATTTTTTGCAGCCCAATCTTCGGCCATAGGATCAGCTTGTTGAGGCATTTGTTGTGGTGTTTCCTGAGGTAGTCTTCCACCGTCAGCTAGTTTAACAGGTGTTTCCTGTTCAACTGGTTCTGCTTTTTTTTGCTGAAGTTTAGCACCTTCAAAAGCTAACTCAGCAATTTTTTTATTTGCTTCAACTTGAGCTTTTGCATCACCTGCTTCTATAGCTAAAGATAATTTTTCTTGAGCCATATCCATTCCAGATTTTACATTTGCTTCAAATTTAGCGCTAAAATCAGAATCAGCTTTATTAAACTTGTCCTGATCTTCTTTTCTTTTTGCTTCAAGAGCCGCAGCATATTCAAGAGCAGCAGCTTCTTTACGTTCTGCTTCTCTCATCTTACGTGTAAGTTTAGCAATTCTAACCTGTACACCTTTGCTGTAGTCCTCTAATTTCGAATCGTCTTCTTTTTTTTCTTCTTCAGTTTTTACTTCTTCTACTACTTCTTTTTCCGTTGTTTCTGGAGCAGTATCAACTACCGCTTCCTCTTTTGTTTCTTCAATAGTTACATCGACCTCTGGGCCGGATGTATCTAGATCCACTGGAATGTCTCCTAGTGATTTTCTTGTTTCTTCTGGCATAGTGTCCTTCCTATGTTAAAATTTGTGCAGGATATCTGTTGGATCCTGTACGGTTGCTAATATTTCGTCATCATTTAAAAGACGAACTTCTCCACCTTCAATCTCTATACGTGATCCGGAGTAACGTGCGAAGACTACCCAGTCTCCTACCTTGCACCATGGACCATCGTTAAATCTTTTAGGATCTTTATAACAATCAGGTCCCATAGCAATTACGTTTCCGCATTGTGATGCAACTTGTTGTCTGTCTATTGTTTCAGTTCCCATTATAATTCCACCATCAGTTTTCTCTTTCATTCTAAAAGGTAAAACTAACATACGCCATCCAGTTGGTTGAGGTAGTTTAGTAGTTTCTTTGGTAACTTCTTTTACTGGTTCTTTCTCGTATTTGTCGAGCAATCCGTTTTTAATTTTTGGGACTTCTTCCTTTAAGATCGACGACTGTTCCTGTGTTTTCATTTTTTGCTCCTTCATCTTGTTGCAGGTTAGAGATTTCCTGACGCACTGATTCCAATGCATTTATCTGTCCTATTATATACTTGTAAGTCTCCATACTGTCAACCCCACCGGATGTAACAGATATGGCTAATTGATCTATTCTTCTACCTAGTGCTTTTTCTAGTTTTGCTAATATTTGTTCTGGTTCCATTGTTACTTTCTATTTTTTTGCTATTTTATCTTTATTAGGTCCTTTTTTTATCACATAATCCTGAGTTCCGCTAGCCCCTGTTTCAACTTCTTTTTTTAAGTTTCTAAACAGATTCATCTCAGTAATTTTTTTGTATTTTTCTTTTAAAAAGCTTTCGATAGCTTTAGTATCTCTCATTTAACAATCCCATTTACGAAGAGATTTATTTATTCTAGAGTTAGGATCTCTTGCTGTTTTAGCAGAAGTTAATTTTTTTTTCATCCCACCCATACGTGCGCAAAATGATTTACGTCTCGAACTTGTTTTAGATTTTGTAGGTGCTTTAAGTGTACCTTTTTTATAACTAGCACGACCTTTAGCATTTAATCCACCAGATTTAGATTTACCTTCTTTTCTAGTCCAAGCTGGTGACTTAGCCATTATTTTTTCTTAGCTGTCTTTGCTGCTCTTTTAAAATTTTTTGCAGTAGGTGCACCTTTAGATCCAGGTCTTCTCATTTTCTCTCCTGAGCCCGCAGCGATTCTCTTTTTTTTTGCGTGAATATTAGCGTACAAACCACGTTTAGCTTTACCACCTTTTTTGTAGCCCATTATTTTTTCAGCTACATCTGAATTTTTTTCAGCTAATTTGTTCATTCCTTTTGTTGGATATTTTCCAGCCATTTTATTTCTCCTTTAATTGTTGTTTTTTAGCTTTTAAACCAGTTTGAACTGGCTCGTTATAAACCGGTACATCCGGCTCAGGCACTTTTGTATAAAATTCTATATGCTCATCAACTTCATCACACTTACATGCTTTGATATTAAATAATTTGCAGAAAAAATGTTTTAATTTTTTAATCATTATTTTTTCTTATCTAAAATATCAGATATTTCTTTATTAGTTTTTTTAAGAGGGACGGTAGTTCTAACACTTCTTTTACCTTCTGCGTCCAAAGACTCCATAACTTTATCTTTTGTTTTAACAACAGAATCTTGAATATCTCTTTTCTTTTTTAAATTTTTACTAATTTTAAATTTATCTAAAACAGGGTGCTGTAGTTTAGTAACAGTTCCTTTAGAACCGCCTAATAAACCTAAACCTCTTTTAGCTAAAAATTTTAAAACCATTATCTACTCTCCTCTAGATTCGTCTCTTCTATCTTTGAAAGACTGAGACTTAGTAGACTCTGCACCATCTCTTTCTCCTAAAGATTCATCTAACCTGTCGTTAGCTGTTTGCTTCTTAGGTGATGACTTTGCAGTCTTACCTGAGAATCTTGAGATGTAAGGTCTTGTTCCATAATCGTTTCTCATAATATTTTCTCCTTATTACTTATTCTTTATCAGATGTGTTGCCTTAAGTCCATAGACGCTCGCAATTACTCCGACAAAAATTGTTTGATACCATAATGGTAAATTTCCAAAGTGCACAAAGAATAACTCCATTTTTTCCATGTGTACAGGATTATCTGACCAGACTGACCATCCCAGCATTACGATGGGCACCGAGAGCAAAAGCAAAATAAATTCGTCTTTCCAATCTGAATTTCTAGATTCTAATAATTTTCCCTGGTAAGCTTCCGCACCAGTAGCCATCTTCTCAGCGTGCATTAACTGCGCGTCTGACATAGCCATCTTCGTTCTCTGCTTATTAGCATAAATTTTACTTCCAGCAGAAACGGCTAATTTAATTGCCGACAACCACATGTTAGTACCAAGTAGCCTTAACAGGTTTTCTAGTCTTAGTTCCTTTAACAGTAACAGTATCACCTTGGGCAACGTAGTTTCTTCCTCTAATACTTGTCTGAGATCTTGGATCTAGGTGCAAGTTTTGAGGAGACTCCTTTACAGGTACTCCGCCTTTAGAATAGCCATCTTTGTTAACGAACTGTTTAAAAGTATCTTTTGTCATATTTTTCTCCTAATTGTTAGTATACTATCTTCTCGGACCTTTCAAGACATTTACGTCTCGAGCTTTCATAGCATCTGATGTTAATTTAACGTCTGCAGACATCATTGATTTTTCAATAGATGTATCCGCTCTTAGCTGGGCTAAATCTTCATTTTGATCAAGTTTTCTATCATTAAGATCTTTTGCTTGAATCATTTTAGCTCTATCAAGTTCTAATCTTGCTTTATCTTCTTGTGTTCTACGTTCTTCTTCCATAGCTTTTAAATCAACTTCTCTTTGTTTTAATTTAAGTAATGGATCATGGTCAAACTGAGATGTAATTTTTCTTTCTTCCTTCATAAACTCTTCAGTCATATCGGCAATTAAAATAGCTTTTCTAGCTTCTAACTTTTGAGATATTTGCATAAACTGTTGTTGAGCTTGTGGGTTTTGAACTGCAGCTTGTTGTAGTTGTGGTAACATTTGCATTTCTTGAGGGAACTCTAATTGTATTTGTTCTTGAGCCATTAAAGAAATGTGTTCCATAATATTTTTTTCTAATGAAGCTGTTATACTAGGATTGTTTCTAACAAAATTACTAGCCATAAAGTTTAAATGGGCAGTGACATGAGCTCTATGATCTTGACCTGGAAACGCTTGAAAAGGTTTCATACCCATAGCATCTATATGTTCTAACGCTGGATCTTTTGGTTGATTTGGTGGTGGTGGTGGTAAGACTCTGTCAATATCTTTTACACCAATCGCTTCATACATACTTCTATATGCATTATACATATTATGCATTTGTGGATTAGAAGTTGCTAATCTTAATTGTTCTTGTGCTAATGACACTCTCTGACTCATTGAAAATATATTTGGATCAGCTACAGGTAAAATGTCTACCCTACTATCAAAATCTGTTGCTTTAACATTTCTTGATGCACCAGGAACATCATAAGGATATTCTGGTGGTAGAGACTCACCAAATATTTTAGCCAGTAATTTAAATTCTTGTTTAAGACCTACGTACAGTCTTTTATGTATTGCTGACATTACTCTTGAACCACGTTCTAAAAGAGCTACGGTTGTACCAACAGCCGCCTGCTGATTCCCGTCACCAACCTGCATGTCAGCAATGGACGCGAATCTTTGTCCTGCTTGAACTACAATTCCCATCAACTGTAATAAAGTTTGTGACGGTTCTTTGTAAGGTAAGAATACGAAAGCATCTTTTAGATTACCACCTGGAGTGTCAACATCTTTAAATTCTCCTGGTTGTATATTGGCAGCATCATCTTTTACTCTGACACCACGTTGTTTAAATCCTGCTGGTAGGTTTGATAATGTCCCAGCATCTAATAACTGACGGAGAGCCGCAGTTGCAGTACGACTCAATCCGCCGATCATATGAATTAATCCTAAGCCATAAAATCCTAGTCCTGGCAGAAATTTAAAGTGGACAAAATATTGGATTTTAGTTTTCTTTGGATCATTGGGCGCAAAGTTTCGTCTAATCGACAAAACTTTCCTACTACCTTCTTCGATTGTAACGACATAAGGTAATTTTATTCCCGTTGGCTCTCCATCATTGCCAATGTCTTCAAATCCTTCTAAATCTAAATCAACGTGGCATTCTAGAATTGTATATAAAGGATCTATTCTTTGGGATTTTGAAACACCTGAAACTTCTCTCTCTTTTTCTTCGAGTTCGTTAGTTACTGTGCCTGTTGGTTTTGTCAATTCAATGTCAGAATAAAAACCAGATACCATCTGTTTTCTTAAATCGTTTTCTGACATTTTGACAACATGGATGACTGCTTCCGCATCGTCTAATGAGGTAGCCGTGTACGGAACAACAAGGTCATCTGCTGGAACAAACTTAGAAACTGCTCGTCCCAATAAATCGTCGTAATAAACTTTTTTAAATGTCGATCCTGATAATGGAAGATAGAATAACATTTGATCAAAGTCAGATTCATATTCTCTCATCTGATCCATGATTTGATAGTTCATAAAATTTTTAACTCTTTGTGCTTGTTGTTCTTTTTGAGGATCTGATTTACCCATAACCATAGTTCTAACTGGTCCATCTGCAGGTAATAATTCTTTGTATGCTAAAGCTTGAAACTGAGTTACAGCTTCTGCAAGTACAGGGTGAGTTGCACCACTTGCTCCTTGAAAAGGTTCAGTTCTATTTGTATATTTAAATCCTAAAAGATCTAGTCCTACAATGTAGGCTCTTTCCCATTCAGCTCTCGATGTTTTATATTCCATGTAATCATTTTGTAATTGATTACCAATTCGATCTGTGTCTTCGTCTGGAAGTAGTTCATTTAAATTTGCAAACGGATCACCGCCATCGGGCATTTGCATTGCGTTAGGGTCAAAATCAATTGTAGCCCCTTCTTCATCTTCTGTAATTTCTACAGGTCCTTTTAATTCTTCAATCTCCGTAACATCAACCTCTTCTGCAACTTCATCTTCAGGTCTTTCGTTCGGGAGAGCTTTATCTATATCTGCCATATATTTTCTCCTATACTTTCTTAACTTGTTTTGGTGGTAATTTCAACCCCTGTGATAATGGTCCCTTTTTAGGTGGTACTGCCCACCATTTAAAACCAGGATTTTTAGTTACAAGTGTTGGGTTTTTTTTATTCTGTGGTTTTCTATTTTTACTCATTATGACCCTTCTATATCAAATGCAAATTTTTCTTGCTCAGCTCTTTCAGCTGCTTGTTCTTCAGGAGACAATGCATCAAATCTCTTTTGAGCTTCATATCCTAACTTACCTACATTGTAAACAGCTTCTCCAGCTAACGATGCAATACCAATTGGATTTAAAACTCTTGCTGCTTTTAACGCATATTTAGGATTAATAGTAGTTGCAAACTGTGCAGCTTTTTTAAGAAGTGGGTTTTTAATTTTATCAGTGACACGTATTGCATCTTTTACCACCATTGGTGCTAATGCAGCTTCTGCGCCAAGTATTGTTCGGTCTAAAGAACTTTCAGGATCAATTCCATATATTACATTAAAACCTACACTTAGTGGAACACCTGCAGCACTTAATAAATTGCTTAAAACTTTTCTACCTGTTTTAGTTCCAAGAGTTGCAACTGCCCCGCCACCTATTGCTGCATTTTTTACCATTGAACTTGTTCCTGCAGATGGATCGGATGCTGATGCGCCTACGGTTGTTCCAGTTAAAATAGCTAAAACTTGTGCTGCAGCTTTACCTTTAGAACCACCTTTAGCAACTGTTGCGTTAAGTTGTTTAACAAGGTTTAATTTGTTTTTATTTAATTCAATAATTTTTTTCCCTTGTTCTGATGAAGGTTTTACATCTTTGTATTTAATATTTTGACCCGTTTTACCTTCGGATACTGTAAGCTCTGGGTTAGGCATTTCTTCTTTATATTTAAATCCAGTTTTACTCAATGAACTTTCGTCAAATATTAAAGTGCTTTTATAATCCGAAAATTTAGGATATTTTTTTCTTAAAGCAGCTTCTTGTTTTTTAAGATCATCAAATATTTCTTTTTTTGTTTCAATAGGCATATTTCTATTTAAATTAGTTTGATATTGTTTTAATTGAATTTCATCTATTGCTTTTTCAAACGGTCTAATATTTTTATAATTATCTTGAGCGTCTATAAACATAGTATTATCTGTACCAACTTTTTCTCTTAAACTTCCTGCGTGATGTCTATGAATATTTGAATCTCCTCTAGTTTTATCTTCTATAGATCTGCTGCTATATCTACTTGTCCATGCCTTATCAGTTTCATTTCTTAATTTAGCTTTTTCATCATTCCATTTTTTACCAGGATTTCCCCAAGACTCAGCTGGAACTAGTATTGCTCTTTTTTTACCAAGTATTTTCATACCTTCTTTTTGATTTAAAGTTGGATTCTCATCAATAAATTGAATAACTTCTTCTAAATATTTAGGATCTTTTAAATTTACACCTGTTTCATTTACAGATAATTTAATTATTTCTTTAAATGGTTTACTAAATTTATAATCAGCACCAGCTAATCCATCTTCAATTGCATTAATAGCATTGTTAACGGTTTGTTGTTTTAAACCTAATTTTTTTGCAATTGAAACACTAGATTCTCCAGCTTCTGCAAGTTCTATAATTCTTGCTGCATGAGATTGAACAGCGGACTCACCTTTATAAAAACCAGTTCGTCCACCTTGAGCCATGTTCCGTGGTTCTTGGTCCATGGGGCTTGGATCAGGGATCACGTCTCTTGGACGCGTAAGATATCTCATCATTTGTGCGTAATCTTTGATATCCATTATTCGCCTAACATAGTTGCTAGACCACCTGATGCGTTATCTGTTCTTTTTTGTTTTAAAAATTTTGTTTTTGTTAATTCCATAACTTGATCATTAGGTTCCATTTTCATAACCTCAAGTGCCTTATCTCTAGGTAGACCATGTTTTGCCATAAATTCTTCTAATTTTTTAATGTTTTGTGGACCACTGCTTGTTGTAAAAAAATCTAATGTGTCATCACCATAGACAACGATCTGTTGTCCTTCTGGTAAATCACCACCTAATTCTTTAAATACATTTTCATTCTTAGCAAGATCGGGGTTAGCTTCTAATTCTTTTATAAAACCCGGAAAAGTTTCTTGAACATATTTGTCATCAGGACTTCCTTTAATAGTATTTTTTATTCTCTCAATAAGATATTGAGCTTTAGTAAATTTACCTTCTCCTGCTTTTATTATTTCTTTTACAGCTTTACCTTTATTAAAACCTATTCTACCGCCGTCTGCTTTACCAAAATCAGATAGGTTATCTTCAAACTTAGTTCCTTCTTCAATAACGTCATCAGCAATAGTAGCTGACTCCTCAACAATATCTCCTGCATTCCTACCATCACTTCTTATAAGCGCTGTGCCTTCTTCATACTCATCTGGTGGAGTTTTACCTTTAGTCAGCTCATCAGCTTGTCCAGGTTTATAACTCATGTAAGTTTCTTCAGTTAAAGGTTGACCATAATAAGCTTCTGAACCATCATCAGTTACTTTCATTCTTTGAATTGTTTGTTCCCCATTTGTAAGATCTTCAGTTAATGTGTAATCTTTATATGTTGTAACTACTTCTCTATCTTTTGTTGCAAGTCTTGGTGCATCATCACCTAAATTTTTAATTTTCTGAACAAGATTCAAAAAGTATGCTGGCGCTTGTCCAATAGTGTTACTAACAGTTTCAGCAGCTTTTTCTACAACCGGAGCTGCTTCTTTACCAAATCCTAATAATCCTGTTTTGAGTGCAGCTATACCAGCACCCGCTGCGCCCGCAGCTTTCATAAATCCTCTTCGTCCTTCGTCTACAACTTTTTTAACAGCCTTACCTTTGTTGTAACCAATTCTACCACCTTCTGCTGCCATTTGTTTAGAATCCATAACTTTTTTTCTACGCATATCTTCTAAATATTCTCTCATTAATTGTTCCTCATACATTTTTTTATCATTCATTTCTTTATCTTTTAAATACTCTTTAAAATTCTTACCTTCACTATAAGGAATTCTAACTGTGTCGTTGTCTTCACCTAATAAATAATTTAATCCTGTTGAAGTTGTAGCTTGACCATTTGGAGCAAGCTGCATGTTTCTTGCCATTAAGGAATCTGAACCATGACCTATTTGTGAAAGATCTTCGCCTACCATTGCTTGACCACCACCATAATAACCTGCACGTCCGCCAGTTGCCATGTCATCTTTTGGATTTCTTTTTTTAAAAGCTTCTATTGCTTTTTCATTGTTTGCTCTAAATTTTTCTTGTAATTCAAAATCTGTTTGTGATTTAGATGGTGTGTAGGCAGGAGTTTTATCAGCAGTGCCTATATTAACATCACCACTTTTAATTAATGCATCAACCTCTTCACCAAAAGGTTTACCAAACTGTACTTCTATAACTTTGTTTGCATCTATTTGTTTTGTTTTAGCTTCTTGTTTAATTTTAATTAAATCTAAACCTTCCGGGTCTCTACCCATAACAGATTTATAGCCTTTAACTAATCTGTTGAAAAAAAATTCAAATGTTGCTTTTTTTGACATTAATAATACTCTCGGTTTCTTGGTTGTGGTATTTCATCTTCATAATCTTCAGGATGAGGTAAAAAACCTCCTTGTCTGAATCGCATAATAGCCATAGTCATACTATCAACTAAGTCATCATGATCGCCAAATGGGAATGATGCACATTCTTCAATGACTTCTTCCGCAAATTGTTCGTCAGGAGCCCAGATTAATCCGGCCTCAAATAACGGTGCACAAGAATTTACTCGTACGTGCTTATCATTACCACGACTTGGCGTAAATGTCATCACTGGAATGTCCATTTGTCTAAGTTCGTGCGTTAACGGAGTTCCAGATGCTTTTTGCTCAACGATAACCATATCGGGTTCCCAGTATTTATATTGCTCTAATGCAACTCTTCTAAGTTCTGGAAATTCATAACGTTCTTTTATTGCATCAAGTAAAATTATATTTGGTTTTTCACCTTCTTCTGGGTAAAAAATACCCCAAGTAGTAATTGCAGAGTAATCGGCAGTTTCTTTTTTTAAAAATGCAGTATCATAGCTTTGAATTACGTAACTAACGTCTGGTAAAAATTCTTTATCCCATTTTCGCCACCATTCACGTTTAATTAGTGCTCCTTCTTCAGAAGTTGGCTCTTGCATCCATTGTGCGTTCCATTTTCCAACGGGAAGTGTTGCTTTAACTGATTCTAACTCATCTATTTTCCAATATTCAGGCCAAACAGGTTTTTTCTTTTCTCCGTGGTCAATGATTGCTGGAAACTCAACCACTTCCCATTGATCGCCTTTAACTTTTTTTTGATTATCTAATAATATGCCTGTTAAATCTTTTTTTGACCATCTAGTCATGACCAATACTATCTGTCCACCGGGTTGAAGCCTTTGTCTAGGACCAGATGTGTACCATTCGTAAGCATTGTCGAAAGCATTAGCAGACATTGCGTCTTGCTCAGAGTGAGGATCATCAATTATTAATAAGTCAGCACCCCGTCCAGTGATTGCACCACCGACACCCGCAGCAAAATACTCGCCACCTTGTGCTGTTTCCCACC
>Ga0209535_1002891_pt1 | contig 11148 bp, 5 predicted proteins | sample LinPmetageLP28_FD_184041 | JGI IMG/M metagenome (GOLD analysis project Ga0209535, IMG submission 184041) | Marine viral communities from the Pacific Ocean - LP-28 (SPAdes) (version 2) | ecosystem: Environmental > Aquatic > Marine > Oceanic | place: Pacific Ocean | collected 2009-08-22
TATCAAACTGCAGATGCGATTGCAACTGTTAACACTGCTGGTTATTTTAATGATTCTGCTAATATGTTGAATGTTAGAGACTTAATTATTGTTATGGACACTAATGTTCCAACAACAAATTTTTGTACTGTGCTTTCAAATACTGGTTCAGTTGTTGATGTATCAGATGGTACAGCAGTAGTTGAAACTGATAGCGACTAATTAGGAGTGGGGGGAGAAATCCCCCTAATCTAAATGGCAGTAACAAGTACAACAGCGACCACACCTATTGATGTATGTAACAGAGCTTTAGTTCTTATTGGAGCTTCACCTATGACATCATTTGAAGATGGTACGAATGAAGCACTTGTTGCTGTTAATTTATATGAAGATACGACACGCTCTGCTTTGGTAAATACAAGGTGGAGGTTTGCATCTAATCAATCAATACTAAATAGATTATCAGATGCACCAACTGGTAGATATGATTCTGCTTATGCAATACCTTCTAGTTCAATATATGTTCACACATTAACTGTAAACAAAAGTCCTATACAGTTTGATATATATGGTCGTACTGCATTTTGTGATGCAACAATAAATGATGAAGTTATTGCTGACTTTAGCTTTAGACAAACAGAAGTAAACTTTCCATCATACTTTACTCAAGCATTAGTATATGAACTAGCTGGACAGTTTGCATTGGGTATAGCTCGTGATGAAGGTTTATCTAATATGATGTTTACCAATGCAAGGTTTTATATGCAGAAAGCTAGGACAATGGATAGTCAGCAACAAACAACAAGGAAACTTAATACAAGTAGATTTATAATAGAACGAAGGTCGTAAGCTGATGAAGATTCGTATTCCTCAAAATAACTTTGAGAGAGGAGAAATCAGTCCAGCTATGACAATGCGTACTGACTTGAATACTTATGTTCAAGGTGCAGAAGAAGTACGTAACTTATTTCTTTTAGCAGAAGGTGGAGTCAAAAGAAGAACTGGCTCAGAGTATGTAGCCACATTACAAGGTACACCTAATCTTTCTAATAGATTAGAACAAAGATTAGAACCATTTTTATTTAGTGATGATGAAAGATATATAATGGCATTTAGTAATGCACGAATAGATATCTTTAGAATTAATGCATCAACTGGAGCTATTACAACATTAACTGCTATTACCCAAGATACATCTAGTGCTTCCTTACCTTTTACACAAGCACGACTTGAGCGTATGACTATAACACAAAACGCTGATGTAATGTTTGTTGCTCATCCAGACTTTATGATACGAAAGATAACAAGAACAAGTGCTACTGCATTTGAAGTATCAACCTTTGCATTTGATGAAACAGATGCCAATGACCAGAAGTTTCAACCTTACTTTGCTTTTGCTCCAAGTGGAATGACATTAACACCAAGTGCAACAAGTGGTACTGGTATTACATTAACAACGTCGGCAAGTTATTTTGTTTCTGCACACGTTGGTACAATGATGAGATATCAAGGTAATGAGATACTTGTTACTGGATTTACTAGTGCAACAGTTGTAACTGGTAATGTAAGAAAAACTTTAGCTGGAACAACAGCTTCTACTAATTTTGATGAAGCAAGTTATTCTGACTACAGGGGATACCCACAGGCTATTACATTTCACGAAGATAGATTATGGTTAGGTGGCACAACAAGTCAACCAGACGCTATATGGTCATCTAAAACTGGCGAGTATTTTAACTTTGATGTTGGTAGTGCTGGTGATTCAGATAGTATTCAGATTACTATTAATGTTGGTGAGTTTAATAACATACGTCATTTAACTGCCAATCGTGATTTACAAGTCTTTACTACAACATCTGAATTATATATACCATCTTTTGCTGACAAAGGTTTGACACCAACTAATGCACAAATAAGAAGACAAACACCTTATGGTGCTTCTTTTGTAAAGCCATTACCATTTGATGGTGCAACACTTTATGTAGAAAAAACTGGTAAGACAGTAAGGGAGTTTTTGTTTAGTGATAAAGAATCTGCTTATGTATCAACTCCTTTATCTTTGATATCATCTCATCTTATAAGCAATCCAACACAGACAGCATCAATTAAAGGTGCCTTTGACAGACCAGAACAATATGCATTTATAATTAATGATGATGGTACTATGGCTGTGTTTCATTCTATTCGTAATGAAGAAAAGGCTGGGTTTACTAAGTGGACTACAAATGGAAGATATCATTCAGTAGTTCCTATAGATGATAGAGTGTTTGTTGCTACAGTTAGAAACTTAGGTTCTGGTACAAATAGTTATGTATTAGAAGAACTAAAGACTACAGCTAAGTTAGATTGTTCTAAATCTTATACAGCAACGTCAACTGACAATGGAATATTTACAACATCAACACCTTTTGCAAATGGTGCATCACTAGCTGTTGTAGAAGGTAATAACTTTATTGGAACATTTACAATGGGTAGTAGTCAGATAAATGTTTCAGCAGTTAAATTAATTAATAGTGCAGAGATTGGGTATAGTTTTACAAGCAGTTTAAAGACATTACCTATTGATGCAACTGTTACTGGTGGTCCATTAACTGGAGAACCAAGAGCGATAACAAGAGTTAACCTTGACTTGATATCTACTTTATCTGTATCAGTTAATACAATACCACTAATAATCCAGGGGGTTACTGATACTGTTACAAGTAGTGAGATGGTTTTTAATTCGTTTACAGGAAAGAAGGAGTTTAGATTGTTAGGTTATAGTCGTGACCCAAGAGTGGAGATAACACAAACAGCACCATTAGATTTACAGATAAATGGTATGATAGTAGAGGTGGCGTTCTAATGTGTGTTCCTCAAGCAATGATGTTAACAACTATGGTATCAACTGTTGCGAGTATAAGTGCTGGCAATGCTCAAGCAAGAGCTACACGTCAAGCTGGTTTATTGCGTAATGAACAAATAGAAAGAGATAAAGAACTAGCTGACTTACAAGCAAAAGAAATGGAAGCTCAAAGATGGATTGATTATAATAGTTCTGTTTCTAATAATTTAGTTATGTCTGCGTTTGCTGGACGTTCTGCAACTGATGCTTCTAATATGGCATTAATGCAATCTAACTATCAAACTATACAAGATGATATAAGAAGTTTAACTATTCAAAAAGAAGCAGTAAATAAAAAGTATAGAACAATGGCACAGATTAATTTAGTAGACACAACACAAAGAGCTAGTGCATCTGAACGTATGGGTCTGTTAACTGGTGTATCAACAATGGCTGAAGGCTTATACAAGATTAGAGAAATTGAATGATAAGAGAAAAAAGAAAATTTAGTAATCAACCAATCGGTATTGTTCAGCCAACAGAAGCAAGTGCAAGTGCTGAAACTTACAAAGCATTGGGTCAAATGGCAACAAGCATTGCTGGTAATTTATATAAGCAAGGTGTTCAAGAAGCTGAAGCAAGAGGTATTGCAGAAGCAGAACAAGTTGTACTGCCATCTATTAATGATGAAGGATACTTTAATACAATCGAATTACCTAATGCTGGAAGAATAAGACAACAAGCATTTGATAAAACATTAAAGTTTAAAATGGAAAAGGATATAGATAGAAAGTTACGTACTGTAATGACATCTTTATCTGCTGACCCAATGTTGCAATCTGACCCTCAAGCATTTACTGACCAGTCTTCTATTAAACTAGATGCTATTATAACTAATGCCACCCCAGAACTAAAAGCTTATACACAACAAATAGGTACTAACTACCAAGCATTAGGTTTGTTAAAGGTTCAGGGGAATCAATTTGCAGAACAAGCAAAGAAAACAAAACTGATGGTACAAGAAGAATCTTTATTATCAGCTTCACAAATAGGTTTGTTATTACAACAAGGCTCACCAGACGAAGCTATGGCAATATATAAAGAAGTAGGAGAGTTCATAAATAATACAAATGAATTATCTGTACCAGATAAAAGAGAATACAAATCTTATATGAGAATAGAGTTCTTAAATGGTATGATTGCAAACCATACTAGAAGTATGAATAGACAACAGATGAATGTATTTAAGAAAACATTTTTAGGTGACAGAGCTAATTTACCAGAAGGCTTTAACGAAGTTATACAAGAGTTAGGTGTAAATGAACAAGATATAAATGCTATAGGAAGATATTTAAATCAATTAGTTGGTGTAGCTGACGAAGCTCCAAAGGCTATTCAATATGGAAACAAACCAGCAACAAGAGAAGCATTAGATAATAAATTTGATTCTTTATTAACTGATGAAGATTCTGGAACTATAGGTTCCTTTAATGTACGTGACCCAAGATATAAAGGTCTGGTTGTTGAATTTGGAGCAATACCACAGAAGATGCACAATCTTATGAAATCTGTTGGCAATGGTACAAGAGTAGATTCAGATGGTAGTACTGGCTATCAACTTTTTAAATTTTGGGAAAATTTTAGAACAGAGATAGGTCCTAATGGTTTTATGCATTTCGATAATGATATCTTTCCAAAAAAGTTTAATGAAAAAATGAGAACAATGAGTCGATACTTAGACCTTACTGATAATCAAGATATGTATAATAAAGTCTGGAGTGAAATGCATAACAATAAAATTGATTATCAAAGTATAGGAGTATCGTTGGGATTAGATGGAACAACACAGATAGCAAAAAATACTGTAAGAGAAGCAGTCAAAGGTCAGTTAGTAGAACACGGAACACCTATAGATATGACACGAGATATGGCAGATAGATTTGTTGATGAAACAATAATGTTAATGCATGTATCACAAAGTGGTCAAGAGAATAGAAATCCAATGGATATTAATGATGCAATAGATTTAGTGTCTGATGGTATGAATGATTTTTATAAGCACGACGAACATATTGTAAGTAGTGGTATGAGATTTACAGAGGAAGTTCAAGGTCCATCTGGTAACATAAATGATGTTAACGTTGCTAACAACGGAACAACTTTAGTTGATACTGGTAGTGAAGTTAGAAAACTTACAAATGTAAGAAAAACAATGTTTGCATTAGATACTACTCTTCAACCAGATAGACATATAGGCGTTAAAGAATTGTTCTTAAAACACGCTGAAAACTTAGCTATAGCAAATGGAGCTGATGAAGGTTCTGTTATGGGTGATGGTGTTTTATTAGAAGTAGATACTAACTCTTCATTGAGTAATGCACGTTATATGATAATGGCAAAACAAGATGGCACTATAATGCCGTTAATGTATAAGAACTCACAAGTACCAATCATTGTAACAACTGGTGATTTTATAAGAACACGATATGCAAACAATCCTAATATACAAGAGGTGTTAAGTGAGAAAGCATTTACAGTTCAGAAGAAACAAAAAGGTGCAAAGGGTGTAATAGGAAATATTTTAGGAAATGTTATTACAGGATTTGGACGTTTTGGTGTAAGTGATACTGAAAATGCATTAGGTAAAAAAATTGCTGGTAAAATTCCAGACTTACCTTTTATAGAAAGTTCAGCAGATAAAGAAGTATTAAAACAGTTTGAAGCAAACAACTTTGATATGAGTACAGAGTTGCCAGATGATTTTTATGACACAACATTTAAACAGTTTACAGATGAGTATGATGCTGGCTTTCATCAAAAGTTTAGTATTAAAAATGGTAGACCAACTTTCTCTGGCTTTGGTGCAATAGATAGAAACAACCCATTAAATATAAGATTGACTGATGATAACTGGGTTGGCAAAATGGATAATCCTAGTAGTGAGTTTGAAGCTTTTGATTCTATGATAAATGGTTATAGAGCTGGACTTATTAACCTAAGGTCATATCAAGAACGTATGCCGAATATGAACTTATCTCAAATGATTAATACTTGGGCGCCACCTAAAGGCGTAAAGAATGATGGTACTTCATATACAAATCCAACATCTAATTATTTAAAGTTTGTAGTACAGCAATCTAAGGTACAGCCAGATACAGTAATAGATTTAGCAGATGAAGATATGATGTTAAATATTTTTAGAGCTATGACAATGTTTGAAATAGGTGAGAGCTATCAAGTACAAGGTGGTGATGGATATTTTTTACCAGAGATAGCTAGAGGTATCAAAGCTGGAATAAGAGATTTATGAAATTTAAAAGCGTACAAGATGCAAGCAGAGAATACTACGCACCAAATACATATGTAAATAATATACAAGGCGATATGTTGGGTGACTTGCCAAATTCATTTGTTGAGCAAGTTGGTGATTCGTTGGGTTATCATTACTCTCCTATAATGTGGAGTATAAGAAATGGTAAAGAGTTTGAAGTTGACCAAGCATTTAGACCAGAAGACCACATTGATTTTGCATTAGAAGAAGATACACATAATCTTTTAGATGCAGTATCACAACAGCATCTTGAACATCTTAGAAGACAGAATCAATTTAATAGAGAAGTAAAAAGAAAATCTAGTGAAGCTGGATTCTTTGCTCATATGACTGGAGCTTTGCTTGACCCATTAACTTGGGCGATTCCGTTTAGTATTTATGGGAAAACTGTAACTGCTGGTATTAAGTCTGGTGCAAAGTCTGGTCTTGCATATGGTGCAATATCAGAAGGAATACGAGCGCCCTTTGATACAGTAGGAACATTAGGTGAATCAGCTTCTAATATAGCAATGGCTACAGCTTTGGGTGGTGTAGTTGGTGGTGCAATTAAATCACCTTATGCATTCCGTGCTATGAGAAGTACAGCAAAAAAAGTAACACAACACGAAAAAGATTTAAACACACCAATCTTAAAAGGTAGTGATGATTTAGATAAGCCATATGATTTAGCAGATGGCACAACAAATCCTATATCTGGGTTTTTACAAGGTGGTGCAAGAAAAGTATTAAAGGGTTCTTACCCACAAGAAATAAAGAAAAACTTTTTAGAACTTATTGGTGATAGTAGTTTTCTAACTAATCTACAGAAAACTGGTAAAGGTAATATACAATCTGTTAGTGGTACAATGGGTAGACATTTAGGTCATCTTGGCAAAAGCATTACTGCATTAGAAGATATACACCATCAATTTATTATGGGTCGTTCAAAGTTTAATAAACAACATAAAGCACCTCGTATTCCTATTACTGGTGTATATATGGGTGGCTCTGGTATAAAAGGTTTGTTTACTGGTAGAAGTGACTTTGATGATTTTCTTCAAAAGGTTTTAGAGTATAGATTTGTAGAGTTGGGTAATAAAGAATTTACTTGGAATGGTGTTAAATATCGTGGTGATAGAATAAAAAAACAAGTAAACAGAGATGCATATGAGTCTAGCAAAGATGCACGTATAAGAGTATTTGGAACAGAAAAGCTACACCCACTACATAGAAAAGCTATAGATGAAATGAATTCTTTTTTCCAAGAAGAAGGCGCTCAAGCCATGGAAGTAGGGTTGTTAAATTATAGAGGATTACGAGGTGCTATTGAGTTTAGGTTAAACACCAAAATACCAGAAAGTATAGACTACTGGAAACAAGCTACTGCAAGATGGGAGAAAAAGAACAGAGACAAACTAGCTAAATTGCAAAAACAGTTTGCTGATAAGACACGAGGTCTTACAGATAAACAGATTAAATTTAAAAATAAATTAGAAAAAGATATTAAGTATATACAAGCTAGGTTAAAGAACTTTGAACGAGAGTTAGTATCAGAACAAAAAGCTTTAGATGATTTATTAGAAGCAGAGAAAACTATAGCACCACCATTAGAAGAGAATCACTTTGCTAGAATGTATGACCATAGTGCTATTGTAGCAAACAGAGAAGCTTTCACAAGATTAGTAGAAGCTTGGTTCAAAGCTAAACCTTCTAAGAATATGTTTGATAGTGAGCTTGGTAAATTTGTTGAGGTAAAATTTCGTACTGACCCAAAAGGATTAAGAGAAAGAGCAGAGAAGTTTGTAAGAAAGTTATTAAAAGAAACAGAGGACGAAGAGTTTATTGATAATATGCTACCTCTTAAAACTTCTTTTTTAAATTCAAGACAGTTTGATGCACCGAATTGGTTTAGAGCTAATGTTGGTACAAATGGTAAAGCTGTTCAAGTATCTGACTTTATAAACAAAAGCTATCTTGATGTAGCAAAGACTTACGTAATGCGTATCGGACCCAAGATTGAGTTTGCTAAAATATTTAATGGCAAAAAAGTTCGTCAAGTTATGGACAATATGAAAGATGATATGAAAGATTTTGGTAATACAGACAAAGAAATTACTGATGCTTTAGGTGCTTTTAAATTAAATTACGATAGGCTGGTTGGACAAGTTCAAACAGAACCACATAGATGGGATAATGTAGTTGCAAGCGAAGTAAGAAAATTAGCTCAAGTTGTTTATCTTGGTGGCTCTGGTGTAGCATCAATAGCTGATATGGGTAACATTATATTTCAACAAGGATTTAAACCATTTCAAGTTTACTTTAAAGCTTTACAAAGTTCAGACGGATACACAAAAGCTGTAAAGGGAATACTTGGAAGTGGTGAACATCAATATTTAATAAATCAACAAAGACAAAGATTTACAGAAGACAATCTTTTACCACAAGGTGCAAGTGGTTACAGAAGATTTACTGATAGAGCAACAGAAGTATTTTATAATGTAAATGGTTTGAAGCCACTAACACAGATATTTAAAACTATATCTGGTTTGTTTGCACAACACGAGATGATTGAAAAATCATTACGTTTTAATAAGCTTACAGATATGGAGAGGTGGGAGCTATCAAGATTTGGTATAGGCAAAAGAGAAGCAGAGATATTAAAGAAGTCTCCACATACAACCTCAAGTGACAAAGCTGTACGTTATATGAATATGGATAACTGGAAACAAAGTATTACTTTAAACTCTGGTGAAGTTGTAACAGCTCGTGATGCACAAAGAATATGGAGTCAAGCAATCAAAGGTCATCAAAATATTATGGTCTTAACAGCACAAGCTTCAGATAAGTTTTCTTTAGTAAATGGTGTTGTCTATGCAAAGCGACAACCTTTCATGAAAATGTTTCCAAAGTTTTTTAAGACTGATGATTCTGTATCATTATATAAAGTTGTAAATAAGAAAAAAGTTTACGAAAGAGAAATGGTTAGAATTGAAAGTGGCGTTATGGCTTTTCCATTTCAGTTTTGGAATTATGGTTTGGCGGCTCAACAAAAGATTCTTGGTGCAATGCTTGACCCACATAAGCCTTTATCAAGAAAAATATATGGTGGTGCATTAATGGTAGGTCTTGGTTATATGATTGCAAAGTCTCGTATGCCAGATGGTATGTGGGATAAGATGCCATTACAAGAAAGATTATTAAAAGGAATACATATGGGTGGTGTAACTGGAATGTACACAGACTTGGCTTATATGCAATCAGCAATGTTTCACGGAATGACAGGATTAAAGTCAAAAGACACAGGAATACCAACAATGTATAATCCAGACTTTGTTGATGCTGTTACTGAACCATTTGGAGCTGGTGTTGGTTTAACAGTTGACACAGGAAGAGCAATAGGAAAGATGGTTGGTGGTGAAGTAAGTAGTGGTTTAGCAGACTTGCCAAAGCCATTTCAATACCTACCAATCTTTAGAGAATACGTTAGAGATATGAATAGATACTTGCGTAATTAACAAAAATATGATTATAAGGATAGTATTATGGCTTTAGATATTAGTGCAGAAACCCCCAGAGTTCAATACACAGTTACTTCTGCTGACTCTACGTTTGATTATGATTTTGAAATATTCCAAGATTCAGACATAAAAGTATTTGTAGATTCAACACTTAAGACTTTGTCAACTCACTATACAGTTAGTGGAGCTGGTACTACTGGTGGTGGTACAGTTACTATGACAAGTGGTAATGCAGTTACAAATGCTACTGTTACATTGGTTCGTGATATAACAATACAAAGAACTACTGACTTTCCAGCTTCTGGTGCATTTCAAATAGATTCTTTAAACACAGAACTTGATAGAGTCACAGCAGTACAGCAAACCCTTGAAGATAATATTGGACGTTCACTTAGATTAGCAGATGAAGATGGTACTGTTGCAATGACATTACCTTTGAAAGCTAATCGTGTTGGAAAGATACTTGGATTTAATTCTTCTACTGGTATACCAGAATCTTATGTATATCTTACTAATGAAAATACAGTTGCATTAGATGGATTAACGGCTGGTACTGTAACAGCAAGTAAGTATGTTCTTGTTGATAGCAATAAGGATATTGGCACATTTAGAAATGTAACTTTATCAGGTGCATTAACTTCTGCCACATTAGATATATCTGGTGATGCAGACATTGACGGCACATTAGAAGCTGATGCGATAACAGTAAATGGAGTTACACTAGCAGAAACGATTTCTGATACTGTCGGAGCAATGGTAGGGAGCAATACAGAAACTGGAATAACAGTTACTTATGAAGATAGTGACAATACTCTTGATTTTGCTTTAGGTGCATCACAGACAACCATTACATCTTTACTTGCTACCGATATAAAAATTGGTGAAGATGATGAAACTAAAATAGATTTTGAAACAGCCGATACAATTAACTTTTATGCTGGGAATGAAAAACAGTTAATACTTACTGATGGTGCATTAACTCCTGGTTCTAATGCAATTCTTGATTTAGGAACAGATGCTCTTGAATTTAAAGATGCGTACTTTGATGGAACTGTTGAAGCTGATGCTTTTACTGTTGCTGGTGTAGCATTAACAACTTTTATAAGAGATACTGTTGGTACAAATATGTTGTCTAGTAATACTGAAACTGGTATTGCTGTTTCTTATGACACAACAAATGACAATATAGATTTTGCATTAGAAGCATCGCAAACTGTATTTACATCTATAACAAATACAAGTTTGGTTATAGGCAGAAATGCCGATAATGATATCGACTTTGCTACCGATAATACAATTCTGTTTAGAGCAAGTGGTGCTGACCAAATTAAACTTGTTGATGGTGTTTTATCTCCTGTAACTGATGCAGATGTTGATTTAGGTAGTTCTTCATTACAATTTAAAGATGCTTATATTCATGGAACATTAGAAGCTGATGCTATTACAATCGGAGGTACAACTTTAGCTGAAACAATATCTGATACTGTAGGTGGTATGGTAGGTTCTAATACCGAAAC
>Ga0209535_1002892_pt1 | contig 11147 bp, 8 predicted proteins | sample LinPmetageLP28_FD_184041 | JGI IMG/M metagenome (GOLD analysis project Ga0209535, IMG submission 184041) | Marine viral communities from the Pacific Ocean - LP-28 (SPAdes) (version 2) | ecosystem: Environmental > Aquatic > Marine > Oceanic | place: Pacific Ocean | collected 2009-08-22
ATATTACATATGTATGACAAATAAACAAACAGTTATTTAAAAATAGATTATGCAAGAATTCAAAATTCCAACCGAAACAATAGAATTACCATCACAAGGTTTATTATACCCTAAAGACCACCCATTATCAAATGGTACAATAGAAATGAAATATATGACTGCTAGAGAAGAAGATATACTAGCAAACCAAAATTATATAGCAAATGGGACTGTAATTGATAAATTATTAAAATCTTTAATAGTTACAAAAGTTGACTATAATGATTTACTTATAGGTGATAAAAATGCTGTTATGATAGCAGCTAGAATATTAGGTTATGGACCTAAATATAAATTTGAATATAATGGTGAGGAAGATGAAGTTGATTTATCTAAAATAGATAACAAAAAAATAGATAAAAAATTATTTACTCCTGGCAATAATGAATTTTCTTTTGTATTACCTCATTCTAAAAATAAAATTACTTTTAAAATGATGACTCATAGAGATGAGCAAAAAATAAATAAAGAAATTGAAGGTTTACAAAAACTAAATAAAGATGCTAATCCTATAGTATCAACAAGATTAAAATTTCAAATTATTTCTGTAAATGGGGACTCAGATCCACCTACTATACGTAGCTTTGTAGATAAAGCATTATTAGCTCAAGATTCAAGAGCTTTTAGAAAACATATTAGCGATATACAGCCAGACATAGATCTGACTTTTTTTCCCCGAGGGACTAAAGAATCAAGATCCATCCCAATTAGTCTCAGGTTTTTTTGGCCTGACGTCTAAAGAGGGGTTTGCCTTACATAAGCATGTATTTAAAACTATACATGAAATAGTATTTCATGGTAAAGGAGGATATGATTGGCATACAGTATATGATATGCCTATATGGTTAAGAAATTTTACTTTTACAGAAATTAAAAAATATTATGATGATGAAGCAGCAGCAGTTAAAAAAGCAAACTCTAGATCATCTAAATCAGGAAATAAAACAACTACTAATATTTTAGATAGTTCAGGAAAAATAAATCCCCCAAGCTTTCAAGGAAAATCAAGTTATAATTAAAAACTCAATTTTTTAATATTTATAACAAAACATCCATTAAATGGCAGATCAAGAAGGAAAAGAAAAAATTCAAAATCAAAAGGAATTAAATACTGAAACACAAAAAACAGTTAATCTCCAAAATGATTTAGCGGCTTCAGCTCAAAGAGCTAAAGATAGAGTTAGTGAATATGCCTTAGAAATTAAAAAAGCAAGTAAAAATTCTGGGGATATGGCTAGTTCATTTACTAATGCCCAAAAAGATGTTACTTCTTTAGCTACTGCTATGGGTAAAATGGCTTCTTATAGTAAAGAAGATCTTAAAGATTCAAAGAAAAGGGCACAATATCAAAAAGATATAGCCGCTGTAGCTCAAAAAAGAGCTGCAATTGAATCTAGAATTGCTGCTAATAATGTAATGATGGCTAATGCCACAGAAGAAGAAGCAGAAAATTATAAAGTAATAAATGAGCAATTACTTAATTCTTTAGATACATCAGAAGGAATCCAAGAAAAATTTCAAGGAATATCAGAGGAAATAGATAAAATAAATAAAGGAAGTAATTTTGCAACTAAACTAGCAGATGGGGTTAAAGATATACCTGGTTTAGGTCCTTTATTAGCGGGTCCTATTCAAGATATGGCTAAGGGTATTGATGCCATGAATGTTGGTATTAAAGATGGTAAAGAAGGAATTGAGGTTATGGCTTTGCTTACAGGTGGTTTAATGAAATCTGCTTTTATATTCATAGCTAAATCTGCATTTGATGCTGATAAGTCTACTACTAATATGGCTAAGCAGTTAGGTATTTCAAAAGCTGAAGCTAAAGAAATATCTGAACAAATTAATCTTATAGCTTTAAAATCAGGAGATTCAACAATTAATGCCGAAAAATTAAAAGAAGCATTTATTCAATTAGGTGATGAAGTAGGAGCAGTTGCTGGATTCACAGTTGAGCAAATGAAAATGCAATCTAAACTTACTAAACTAGTAGGATTAGAATCATCAGAATCAGCTAAATTAGTTAAGTACGCTATATCAAAAGAAAAACCAGTTAGAAAAGTAACTGAAGAAATTTTAGATCAAGTAGCAGCTTTAGAAAAGGAAACGGGGATAAGGTTAGATGGTAGAAAAGTACTTAAAGAAGTTGCAAACATTAATGGTACTTTAGCAGCTTCATATAAATTTAATACGGCTGAATTAGGTAGAGCAGTAGTTCAAGCTAATAAGTTAGGTCTATCTTTAGAAAAAACATCAGATATTTCTCGTAATCTTTTAGATTTTGAAGAATCTATAGCAGCTGAAATGTCAGCTGAATTAATGCTTGGAAGAGATCTTGAATTATCTAGAGCAAGATCATTAGCATTAGATGGCAAATCAGCTGAGGCAGTTGCAGAATTAGCTAAAAACTTTGGATCAGCAGAGGAATTTTCTAAATTAAATGTATTAGCTAGAGAAGATTTAGCTAAAGCTATGGGGATGGAAGTAAATGAATTAGCGGATTCAATTAAGAAACAAGAAATTTTAAATAAATTAGGTGAAAAAAGTATAGCTGATGCCGCCCAAACAGAAGCAGGTAGACAAAGATTAGTAGAACTTGGAGGTGAAGAGCTTTTACTCCAATATGAACAACAATCAGCCGCAGATAAATTTGCTGATACTATGGCTAATTTACAATCAGCATTAGGTAACATAGCAAATGGTATAATGCCAATTGTAGATTTCATGGCATCTATAGCTAGTAACTCAACAGTATTATATGGAATGTTAGGAGCAATTGCAGGAGTAAGTTTAGTAGGAACAATTGCAAAGTTAGGATTAATGGCAGTACAAATGGCAGCATCAGGTGTTGCTGCAATATCATTAAGTTCAGCTTTAACTTTTGGGGTAGGAGCAGTAGCTATTTTAGCAGGAATAGGGGCATTAGTAGGTTATATGAGTAGTGAAACTTCTAAAGCTAAAGCAAATGCTAAAATGAATGATGGGATTATAGGACCAGGTGGTGAAGTAATGGTTAGTGGTCCAAAAGGAAGTGTAAATATAGACTCAGCCGATTCTATGTTAGTTGGAACTAATTTAGGAGGTGGTGGAGGATCACAAGAATCTAAAAAAACAAACCAACTGTTAGAACGAATTCTTATGAAACAAGGAACCGTTGAAATGGACGGAAATAAAGTAGGAACTGCCTTTGCGGTAGGTTCTTACAGTTTACAATAATATTAATATTTATAATAAAAATAATTATGGGATTAAAAGAAAAATTAGAAAATACACCAAATGGATCACCTTTGTCTTTAAACAATGGTGGAAGCGTTCCAATTCCAGATTTTCAATCATCTACACTACATTACGAGTATTCAACTATTGATGATCCTAATGCTATAGCTGTTAGACCTAGAAACGGAGCTTTACCTATGCCTTCAAATTTAAATAGAACAGGCAATCCATCACAGTATATTCAAAACTTACCACAATAAGTATAAAACATAAAATATGCCTTTAATTAATCTACAAACGGACTTAAGGTCCCTTAGATTTCAAGGATCAGGTCGTGAAAATAGAGAAGGAGATATTATTCGTAAAAAATCTCCCTATATTATTACACCTATCCCTGGAAAATTTTCTGAAGGCCCTCAGCCTGAAGGGAATGATTATCTATTTAGGCAAAATACTTTATTATCAATAAAAAAAGACGAAAGTAGATTTTTTAACTACTTTAAATCTCCTAGTGGGATAGATTTTATACTAAAACAAAACCAATTATCTAAATCAGGAGTAAAAGCTCAAATGAGTGGTATGCTTTCTGATGGTGTTTATTTACCTACATCTACTTTAGCCCAATTAGCAGCTCCTGCTGTTGGGGGTCATTTCTTAAAACAAGGAGTAAATCCTTTAATGAATACAGTAACTGACCAATCAATATTTGGGGGTGCTTTAGGAGGATTTGGTGATTTTATAGATAGTGCTGTTAATGGTATTAATAATTTTGAAGGAATACCTGCATATGTTAGAAATAGAAATTCAATAACAGATACAAAAAATAACAGACTAATACAATTAGCTGATAAAAAAATATATAATAGAAGTGGTGTAAATAGATCATCACAAGGTTTAGTACAAAATGCAATTGACTCAGTAGTACAAGGATTTGTAGGAGGATTTGAATCATTAATAGCTGGTATTTCAGGAGATGTTCAAAACCATATATCAGATGCTAGTGATGAGTTAATAAGATATGATGGAGGACCAGGATCACATTTAGGAATAGTTGGTGAAACAGGAATAAGGATAGCTGGAGATTACAATAATGCTAGTATGAGAGCTTATTCTTCAACACAAGAAAATGACTCAACGGATGTAGGTAATTCAAAGTTTTTTACTTTAGGTTATGATCAATTTATTAATAATGAAAGAAATACTACTGCAAAAACTTTACCTAATTTTGTAAATACAATTTTAGATCTTGGTGATAAAAATAATATATCTCAAACTAATAATCCTTATAAAACTTATTTAGCTAGATCTCTTAAATATGAAGATAAACAATTTGATAATAGAGTTAATTTAGGTAACCCTGGAGCTATAAATGTAGACAGATCAGATTATCAAAGAGGAACTATAATAAAGGGTTATAGCCAATCAGAACCATTAGATAAAGTTAACGCTCTTCAAATTTATCAATCTTATAATAATACTGGACCAACATTTAACCCAATTAAAAATGATTTTGTTAAATTTAGATTTGGTGTTGTAGATAATAAAAATCCAAATAATCAAAATTACATTCATTTTAGAGCAATAATAGATTCATTTTCAGATAATTATAGTGCAGAATGGTCAGCTCAAAAATATATGGGAAGAGCAGAAAGCTTCTACAGATATACTGGGATGGGCAGAACAATTAACATATCTTGGACAGTAGCAGCTCAATCAAGAAATGAATTAATACCCATGTATCAAAAATTAAATTATTTAGCTTCAACTTTATCCCCAGATTATACTGAGCAAGGTTATATGGCGGGTAATATAGTTAATATGACAATAGGTGGTTGGTGTTTTGAACAACCAGGATTTATTACAGCAATGACTTTAGATGTACCACAAAATTCTCCTTGGGAAATAGGTTTACCTTTAGGTAATTCTTCAACAGCAGCGGGTCAATCAATTGAAGGCGATGCAAGCGTTAAAGAAATGCCTATGATGGTTAAAGTAACAGGTTTTACATTTACTCCTATACATAATTTTGTACCTAAAGTACAATCAGTATCATTTGAAGATAATGGAACTTTAAAAGCATTTGGGGATCAAAGATACATAGCATTAGAAAATCAAGGAGGAACTAATAATTATCAAGATCCAACAAAGTTTAACCCACAAACTAAACAGGTAGCAGCAAGTAAAATTCCAACGGCGCCATTATCACCACTTCCACTCGCAAGTGGATCTTCAGGTCCAGTATCACCAACTGTAGCAATGGGTACTTATGAACCAACAGTACATGTCCCAAGACAAGTTAATCAAACATATAGGGAATATCAAGATATGTTGGCTAGAGGTCATCTATAATTATTAAATAAAAATAAATGAAAAAATATAGTTCAATACCAACAACTACAGATGCTAAAGGGAATGTATATTATAAAAACGTTACATACCCTATACCACCTTCTACCTTTCAAGATATATATGTTTATACTACTATTGGAGATAGATTTGATATGATGGCACAACAGTATTATGGTGATTCTACTTTATGGTGGGCTATCTCTTCTGCTAATCCAAATTTAAAACAAGATTCATATTACATTCCTGAAGGAACACAAATAAGAATACCTGCTAATGTAGGAAATATAATAAGTAATTTTGAAGCACTAAATGGTTAATTATGGGAGTAGGTAATATATTAGGACAACCTTTTTACAAATATGTAAATAAACAAGTAGAAGTTAGACAAAAAGTATATGGTTCTGGTTTTACAGGAAAAGATACTACCTCAAATAGAAGAAATGCATCTTACAACCAATATTTAAATTCAAGATCTTCATGGTTAAAAATGGCATCTTCAGTTGTAATAATGGACAAAAGAGAAATTACTGAAGAAAATGCAGAAGGAGTAAAAACAACTCGTACAGATGAAGGGGGTGTAAGATTTTTAGATAAATTATCTTTACCCCAAAGTTATAAGGGAATTAATTTAGCTCGGGAAGCAGTATTATTTAGTGGTCTACAAGGAACAGGTAATTTAATCCCATCATCAGATGAGGATCTACTTGATCGAAGAGATTCATTTGAAGGTAATACTATGTTTAAACAAAGATCGGGAATTGCAAAAGGTCAAAAGGCTTGGACTTTAAATAGTGCTTATGGGTTAGGAGGAAGAGAATATGGTCAACAACCTATGCCTGGTATTACTGATTTTTCAATTAAATCTTTAAATAGAGGTTCTTTAAAAAGAGCAGAAGTATCTATAAAAGCTAATAATAAATATCAATTTGAATTAATTGAAACTTTATATTTAAGATTAGGTTATTCTATGATGATAGAATGGGGTTATAGTCATTATTTACCTAATACAGGTGGTGAAACATATACAGATAGTATTACTGGGGTAAAAGATACTATACCTTTAGTAGAAACTGTAAAAAATACTTACATTGAAGAACAATGGTTTCAACAGAAAGGAGCTACACAAAAAAAAGTTTTAAGTGAAATAGAAAATTACCGTAGAAAATATAGTGGAAATTATGATGGATTTTTTGGAAAAGTAGTTAATTTTTCTTGGAAATTCAATTCAGATGGAACTTATGATGTAAACATAAGTTTAATAAGTTTAGGTGATATTGTAGAATCTTTAAAATTTAATTCTTTATATAATCCTTCAGATGGAATACCTGTAGATGTAGGGCAAGATGTAAATGATATAACTAATAAATTAAATCAAATAAAATTAAACGCAGATAATTTTAACCATGGATCTGAAACAATTTTTATTACTGGTGAAACAAATTCTCTATATCAAGAATATTTATCTTTAAACACATCAGATTTATATGGGACTAAACCACCAGATATGGATAGAGATGGAGATGGTAAGGATGATGAAGAGTTTGCTGATTTAAAAACTATTAATGCACAACAACAAAAATTCGGTTATTATTGGAGATTTGGTAAAATGTTACAATGGATACAAGATCATGTAATTCCTAACTATTCATCAGGAAATAAAGTATTTAGTCAAATAGTTATAGATGCAAATGAAGCTGTTAATTTGATGGCTGTTTATCCTAATCAATTTAGTGTAGATCCTAGGGTTTGTATTGTAAAAACAGAATATGGAGATAAACTTAATTTTCAAGAAGGTGAAAAACCTTCATTTTATAAGTATATGGCTGATTGGGTAGATACAGAAACAGTACCTGAATCTCCTCATGGAAAAATAATGAATATATATGTTAATTTTGATCAAATAACATCAATAATTTCAGCAAATAGAAATAAAAAAGGAGATATTGATTTTTATTCTTTTTTCTCAAAATTATTAGATAATATTAATAAAGCTTTAGGGGGAATAAATAATTTAGAATTAGTAGTAGAAGAAGATAGTAATACTATAAAAATAATAGACCAAAACCCAATACCTGGATCAGCAACTGAAAAAAAGAGTTTTACAAATTTTTTCAATAAATTTATAAAAAGAGAAGATATAGGAGAAACTTCAACTATGTTAGAAATATATGGTTATAATTCAAATGGAAGTGGGTATCAATCAAATTTTGTTAAAGATTTTAATTTTGAAACTAAAATAGATAAAAATTATGCAAATACTTTAGCTATTGCTGCATCAGCTGGAGGAGTAAGTGTTGGTGAAGATGCAACTGCTTTTTCAAAGTGGGGTTATGGATTAGTTGATAAATATAAAGAACAAATAACTCCTCCAAGTCTAGATACTGGCGCTACAGGATCTGGATTAAATCCTTTACTCATAGTTAATGAATATGAAACTTTCACTTACAAAACTTCAGGTGGAACAACCGGTGGTAGTAGTATGGCTGGTGGAGGTAGTTCTTATCAAGGTAGTACTATTAACTATAAATCCCAAAAATTTGATGAAGAGGGTAATATAGTTGTAAATGAAAACTTCATTTCTGTAAAAGGTAATACAGTAGATGGTCTTGACACGGTGAAAGAAAAAGAATATTTTATAACCCCAGAAGGAGAAAAAGTAATAGAAAACATAACTGATAAAATATACAATTCAGATCTTGGTTTTTTTATTACTGAATGTTTTGGTACAGATGCAACGGGTAAAGGAGTACCTGTAATAGTAGCAGAAAGTAGTGATGATAAAGCTAAAGTTTTAGAAAATGCTCAATCTGGAAATTCTCAAAATACTACTAATCAATTTATTAAAAAACATGGATATTATACTGAATTTAATAATGAAAGAATTTTAAGAGGACAAGCTTGTATGAAAAACTATTTGTATAATATGGCTAAACAACATTATAAAGAAACAAATTCACCAACAGGAACTGGTGGATTTATGCCTTTAGATTTGGGGTTAACCGTAGATGGGATTTCAGGAATAAAAATATTTAACAGTATTAATGTAGATACTCGATTTTTACCTTCGGCTTATGGTGAAGATTTAGATTTTATTATAAAAGGGGTTAATCATAAAGTAAGTAATGGAGAGTGGAGTACTGAACTTTCAGCTTTATCAATACCTAGACCTACCCTATCAATATTTGAAGTAATAGAAAATGAAATTACACTTACTTCATCAATAGAACCTGCAAACCCAGAAGATGCATTTAATGAACCCGTAATTACACCAGTAAATTCCCCAGATGATAATTATATTATTAGAATGGATAGTGGTGGATCTGGATTATTTGGTTCTAGTAGAACGAGAGGTGGTGTTTCTATTCCAAATGGACATAAAGGATTAGATTTTTTATCAATTGAAGGTCAAGAAACTTTTGCTCCAATTACAGGATATATTAGAAAAACTACTGCTGGACCTAATACACCTGGTATGATAGCATATGTTATAAAAGGAACAGGAGAGTATGAAGGTGTAATATGTAAAGTTCTTTATACAACATTAGAATTTAGACCAGATGTAAAACCTGATGAAAAAGATTTTAGATTAAAACAACCAGTAACTAGAGGTGAAAGAATTGGTTTAGCACTAAATGTATTAGGAAAAGGAGGATATAATCCTAAAACAAACAGTGGTATGCAAAATCATATACATATTGATTTTAAGGTAAATGGTGAAGTACTTGCATTACAATCATCAGCAACTAATCTTGGTAATTTAACAAACTGGCAATCAAAACCTAATGTGCCTGCTAGCTTTACTATACAAAACCCTCAAGGGATTAGAACAGAAGGTATTAACGAATTAGTGGTTGCTAAAGTAGTAAGAGCTCAAATAAAAGAATTTGTACGTATTTATGTAGATATTTTAATAACCGAAACAAGAGGTAATTCCGATACAAAACCAACAGAAGATGCTGTTAAAACCGTTATTGAAGTACTAGAATTTATAGGACAGGATTCATGGGATAATCCTGAACTAACCCTACAACAATTAATTGATCAAAATTTATTAAGTTTTGGAAAGCCAGATCCTAATATTAAATATATTAATACAAAATCAGATCTTTTAAATCTACCCTTAAGAGCATTTGTAAATGGTTTTATTAAAATGTATATTTATTTTAATAATATTGATCCAAATTCAAATCAGGGTAAATTTACCACTCAAGGAATTGATCCTATAGGAATAACATACCCAACAATTAACCCAAAACATCCTGATAAAGATAATTCTAGAAAATTAGTATTTGAATATAATTTCCAACTTATATTTTCAAGTTTATTTAAAGATCCAAAATTTGGAGATGGACCATTAGAAAATGCTCTTGAAGATTATTGGATGTATAGAGGAAGTGATGAATTATTTGATGTATGGCAATATAGATACGATAAATTTGATTTATAAAATAATATAATATGGCATACTTTCCTTCATCACAAATAATAACAGGTTTAAAAACCAATGGAGATTTATATCAATTATCTACTACTGGAGAACCTTATGCAGGTGATTATTGGGAAACTTCTATGGGCCAAAAATTTTCAGGGTTAAATGCAAATGATCCTACTGCTGTATTATTAGTTCCCATTGTAGATGCTGTATTTTCTGGAGATTATGATAATACCTTAGATATTCAACCAAAAACTTCAAGATGGACTGTAAGTGGAAAAGGATATAAAATAGATAGAACAGAAAATCCTGCCCCACCTCCAATAGGATCATACCCAAAAGTAACAGAAGAAAATTATAAAAAAGGTCAATTTTTTAGATACTTTTTAAAAGCTAATAATTCAAATAAGTATATTGAAGTTAATAAATTATTATTTGATCAATATAAAGCTCAATCCCCAATAACACAATATCCTTTATATCAAACTATTAAAATAACATGGCAACTATCAGGTCCTTTAAAGGAAGTTGAAACTATGAATTCAAAAAATATAAAATTTAGAGAAAAAAAGGACAACTTACCAGGATTTTATAATTTTTTCCACGGACAATTTACACAATTTTATAAATTTAACCCAGGAGAAAATTTATTTACAAGTGGGGATGAATATAGAGTAGCAACAACAAGACAACCTTACATAGGATATTACCATATCCATCCAGAAAAAGGAGCAATGGTAGGTAAACAACATACAACTGAAAAACATGACCTATTAGTACCATTAGTAGATACTGCTAAAAAAATAGAAGCAAATCAAGTTGCTAAACAAGAAGAAGATGAATCATTTAGAGTAATTCAATCTACCAATACTGTTAGATCACGTAGTGATGGAAATATACCCGGTACTTCTTATCAAGGAAGTGGAGGTAGTGTTGGAGGAGGTAGTGGAGGAGGCTATTAAATAATTTGGTTACCCACAAATCGTTTCGTATATTAGTATCAAAATGGTTTTATGTATTGGTTAGTCGAAGAAGATAAGCAGTTAGAGTATTTATTAAATAGTGGTTATAAAGAGGCATTTATTGAAGTAATTCCATTAAATGACCAAGT
>Ga0209535_1002894_pt1 | contig 11146 bp, 17 predicted proteins | sample LinPmetageLP28_FD_184041 | JGI IMG/M metagenome (GOLD analysis project Ga0209535, IMG submission 184041) | Marine viral communities from the Pacific Ocean - LP-28 (SPAdes) (version 2) | ecosystem: Environmental > Aquatic > Marine > Oceanic | place: Pacific Ocean | collected 2009-08-22
CCCATACCCTTCATAGGATATGATTTGCCGCATGAATGACAATGACCATAACCATCATCATTCCAATTAAATGCATCGCTTGATGCACAGTCAGTATAAGGGCAAGCTAAATGTGGATTATCACCGTCTGCCATTTGCTATACTTTTCTCCTTTCCTCGTTGTCTTTCGTCATCTGTCATCTCACGTATCTTACCGTACTCAGTTATAGGTACACTAACTGGACGTGATGTCAATAGGGCTTTCCAAGAATTAGGAAATAAATCTAACATTACTTGACTGATCTGATGGGCTATACGCCTAGTCTCCCCCTGTGTATCATCCTTGAGCCTAAGATTACACATATCAGCAAAGGCGTCAAGGCTACCTGACCAATACCATTCTGTCATGGTGCTTTGAGGTAACACCATACGTGCTTGCTCTGGTGCTACACCAAGGTACAAAAGGTCTTTATAACATTCCATAGCATGATACTCAAAGCTAGGCAGTGCATCATCATCTATATCAATAACACCAGAACTACCTTGCTTTTTATCCAAGGCTCTACCCCTCCAATCTTTAGGAACATAAAACTCAGGGTCATCATCCACATACCTACGGCTGATCTCATTCCAACGTAGGAACTTATGCTTGACTAGCTGCCTAGCTACGAAGATAGGAGCCTTGACATGGAACGAAGCAAAGCAGTGACCAAAGGGTGACATATGCCTGTGCTTGGCTAGGTAGTTAATTAACTTTACATCCCTATCGTGTAAGATGGGACGCATAGTGCCACCGTCTGCACCAGTGTAGCCAAGGGCTTCTACCTTTTTACCAAAGGATACCCTAGCTGCATTGACCACTGTGAGGTCATCACCCATGTGGTTTATGTAAGTTGCTCTAATCATTTTAAATCCGTCCTTGGTCCAAACTGTTCTGCCAACAGTAATTTTTCTAGTAATGTAATCCTCTTCTCAAGGCTATCTACTTTCTTTGTTAGCTCTTCTAAATAAAAGTTCTTATTCATCTTTAACTCCTATGTTCATAGGTGCATACACCTCACCGTTGTAGTTTGGGTATTTCTTATCGTCAACCCCAAAGTTACAGGATGCCAATATTAAAAATGCTGCTATGATTGTGTAAGTAGAAATCTTACACCATCTCATAAAGTCTAAGTAGGATTGCTCTGCCTGATCTTGTGCATCTTTTCTAACATCAGTCATACATCTCTGCTCCATCTCCAAACATTGTACTCCAATCATCAGGAGTAATACCTGTCTTAATAAACTCTCTTTCTTCAGGAGTCAAGTTAGGAAATACATTCTGTATCATCTCTCCCTTCTCCCAAGCCACAATTTGTTTAGTTGTTACGTCTAAGTCCATAGTATGTTTTACCCCACTAACAGGGCTAAGTCTTGTAACCTTCATGCCTATCTCCTTTGTGTTTTTTCTTACGTGTAAGCATAGGTTTCTTCTTATCAGGAATAACCTGCTGCTTATACTTAGGTTGCCTAACATCTTTAGCCATAGGATTCTTAATATACTTCATGTTAATTCATTGTACGTTCGTATTTAGGTCTTTTGCTGTAAGCCTCTTGTAATGCATCATCAAACTCTGAGGCATTAGCTGCAAACTCTAAGAACTCTGCAAGCTCGTCTGCATACTCATCATGTAGTGTACGTTCTCGGAAGCAATCAGCCCAAAACTTGAACGTGCTTGATGGTATCTCTCGTTTAGTCATCTCTGTCTCCTATCTAATGCAGCCTTGGCTGTCTTCAAGCTAAACTTATTGTATGGATTAAGGCTAGCCACATTCTTATGCCCTGATACAGATTGTATTGCAAGGTGGTCTACCCCACTCTCAATCATCTGTACAATGGCAGTCTTACGTAGGTCTCCTACTTGTAGCTCAGATGGTAGTCCTGCGAGTGTTTTGACCTCTCCGAGTAGGGTGGTCATCTGAGACACCGTTAGAGGCCTGTAGGCGTTGTCTGTGGGCCTGTGGTGAGGTACTACATACTCTTGGAAGCCCCAATCATCTTCCTGTTCTTGCAGCATAGCCAAAAGGTTCTCAGGTATGGGTAGCTCCACTACTGCACCACGTTTAGTTTGTGTGATGATTACCATCTGATTATCAAAATGGACATCATCCCATTTGAGATTACGTATGTCTACTGGACGTTGACCCCACTCATAGGCCATGAGGACAATCAGGCCGATATTACGCCAGTCAAACTTGGTGAAGGCTACGTCAAGGAACTTCTCTACCTGATCATTAGTCCAGATAACAGAACGTGGCACACTGGTACGTTTCCTGACCCTAGCCATGGGGTTGTTGGGTATGTGTTCCAATGCGACTAGGTAGTTCATCAGAACAGAGAAGACCCTAGACCTATGGTTAGCATTAGATGTGGACGTATCAGCCTCCCACATGTCATACATCTCAGTACAGGCAATAGCATTCATCTTATCCACTTGCATGTTGCCTACCTTACGTCCAACGACACGTTCAAGACAGAAAGACCTCATGCATGACTCATAGTTTCTTTGAGAGCTACGAGACAGTGAGTTGAATTGCCTTGTGTTTAGGTATTTATCGACAGCAAGTTCAAATTTCATTCGTTCTCCAATCATGAACCTATAGTTATACTTAAAGTACACTAAAAGTATACTTAAAGTATCTTATATTTATTATAATATAAATACTAAATACTTATAGTATACTTAAAATACACATTTATTACCAATTGTCAACACACTGGGTCAAGATGTCACATGTATCTACGTTTGGCATAGTCATCAAGGTACGAGTAGTAGTCAGATTGATTGTCTAACCCTAGCTCTTCTACAATACTCTCAGCAGTCCAACCGTAGGAGTCCATAAGCTCTGCAACCTTGTCTGGATAGCTAGTAATAAGGGTTCTTATATCTTCTACAGCAGAACTCCTACCGTAAGTACTACTCCACCCTCGGTTGTACTCATACATGTCATCAACTACAGTAGGATCACGAGATATGACTAACTTAGACCAGTCAGCATTGATTAGTGAATCCACTAAATAGTCAAGGTATACAAGGTCTTGTGTCTCGTTCTTCGTGTGTTGGTTGTGGTAGCCAACACTGATGTTGGTACACTCAGGTACTATCGTCATGTACTCATTACTGTCTGTATATGACCCACCGTTATCTCCTATAAGTTGTGGCATATCAAGAGCATCAGCAAATGATTTGGCAAAGTCATCAGAGGCAGTACGTAAGCCCATCTGGTGTGTAATCACAGACTTGTCACCATACCTGTCAAATGATATTACTGAGTCAATATGTTCCAACCACTTGAACTTACCCTTGTACACGTAATCATTGACAAGAGCAGAACTACCCTTGCAGCCAATCTCTTCTGCTGCATGAACGACATAGACACCCTCAGTACCAGCCTCAATCATATTGAGCATGATATAGATACCAGTGGTACAGTCAGCACCAAGGCAGTTAGATACGGTAGCATCAGCTACAGACACAACATCATTGGCAACTACTAGCTTCTGTAAGCCCTCAGTCTTATGCACTGTGTCATGGTGTGCAGTAAAGCACAGTCTAGGTTTGTCACCTATCATGTGAATGTAATTGCCATGTATGTCAGGCAATCCGAATATAGGTTCAAGGAACCGTTCACAAAATTCTCGTTGGGTAGCAGTACCCTCTGGGCGTTTGTACCCTAGCATTTCTATTAAGCTATACATATTATATATCCATCTTTGTTTGTTTATTTTCCCAAAGATTATCAGAGTTTAACTCCCAATCTTCATCTAACTCATCACGACCCACACTGTCACCATCGACAGTCTCACAGGCTTGTGATAGAGGGTACAACTGATCATTCCAATCAGAGGTAAAGTACTGGTCAATCCTGCGTGGTGATATGTACTCCTCCTCAGTCTCACACCACACTGCATCATCCTCATTCCACCACTCCTGATCACTCTCACACCACATGAAGTGATTCTGAATACCCTCCTGAGATACCCACTCTTCTTCTGGCCCCCAACGACCAGCAGTATATGCCCTAGTACCATCGTCTACGTGTATATCTTCACAAGCATACTCACAGTGGAAGTGCCTGTCGTAATAACATTCCTCACAGTAATCCTCACTAGTGGTCATTGATACATAAGTCTCATCATCACTCATAGAGCAATCACAGATAGTACAGGTACGACTATTACCAAGGATACCCTCATAGCTACTAGCATCTATCTCACCGCAACCATCTACAGTTAGGTAATTACCATCTGCCGTGAGATGCTGAGGCATTAGGTCAAGGTAAGGTGCAATGTAACTACCATACTCAGAGTTGGGTATAGCCTTGAGCCTAGCACCTACCCAATTAGCATCTTGTGCAAAGGTAGCACCAAGTCTTGAAAGATGCTCTGCAATCATGTCAATAGACTGCTCAGACACACCATAGATCGGCCCTGCCTGTGGACTAGGTAGCTCTTCACCACCACTGCTCATCCACACCACACAACGTGATGCAATACGATCATTCTGATCTGTAGTATACACCATCTCAAAGTCACCACTGGCATAGGCAGAGACAGGGTGTGCAGGTAGGTGATCGAAGTCATACCTCATACAACTAGATGCACTAGACTTGCGATAAGAACAGGTATCTATATTCTCTGTAGGTGACTGCTCCCATGCATAAGCCTTGACAAAGGTATCAGCATCACGACCAGTTCTTAGTGTAAGGTTACGTGGTGCAAACTCCTGCAAGAACTCATCCACTAGGGTGATGATAGCCTTGTGATCAATCTCAGGGAACATCAGGGTGAAGGCACGTCCAGGTTTCATAGCCACCTGTCTGTCATTGTCCCTGTCTTTCTGAGACTGGTATACGGAAACCTTACCATGTGCAATCTTAGAACGCATAGGCTCAAAGGCAAGTAGTCTGTGTGTAGTCTTGACACATAGCTGTGTACTAGAAAGCCCAAGATCATCCATCTTGCTACCTAGCCAATGCCTTAACCTGTGATCGGCACAATTAAAGTATTGGTAGTCCTCATGTGCACCCCACTTGCGTAGCACTAGATCATCCTCACAGGGATTCTCTACGTACACACGTTTGACGATAAAGCCCTGCAAGCTATGAGATACGAAGTAAAAGCTCTCACCATTGTCCAGTGTAATCTTACCAGCAATGTCATTGTCATGACCGTGTGACACATTAGACACAGGGTATTCTTTGAAGGGTGTCAAGCCCTCTGGATAGTCCTCATGTTCTCGTTGATTTGCCATTAAAGCATACATTGTATTACTCCTTCCATTCGGGTTTCTTACCCCAGTTCCAAGTAAGTTTAATCTTCTTCTCTTTCCATCTGTCGTTCATGTACAGACGGTAGGCTTGATGTGTATCACCCATCTCTGAGTAATCAACACCACGTTCTAAATTCCTAGCACAATTAGCAAATGGTGTCAACTCCTCACGAGGAAACTCACCATCATTACTAAATTTTATTAGGTCATCAAATATCCTAACGGATGCATGTGTACCTGACTTCTGATCATACAACCATTTCATATGAGCTAACAGCCACTTGAAGTTGGCACGACTAGCCCTTGCCCACTTACTGCAAGGATGATTCATGTAGGCAAGTTTATATACTTGCAGATTAGTGTCAGGGTCAAGCCAACGTACAGCAGTGGACAACATTTGAGCAGACTCAAGTATCATCTTGTTCTTGCGTATATCATCCAACCACAACGCAGATTGGAATGGGCAAGGATCGAAAGCAAATATATTCATTAGGTTTCTCCATGATAACTTCTAGGTGTAGCACCATAAAGATGCTACACTCTGCTGCTATCATCACTACGATTAGATATTGTCAATAACATCTTTTAGTGTTTTAATCATCATTCCCATGTCATGTTGTAACTCAATGACCTGAGTTTTGAGATCGACAACCTCACCCTTGAGCTGACCATTCTGTTGTTTGGTCATCATAAAGTCATAAGACTGACGCTTGACAGCCTGTGGCTGCAAGTGTTGAGTGTATAGGTTGTAGTTGTAATGTTTATTGCGGTAGCCTAACTTGGTGCGCCACTTAGATATAGTACCTGTGGCGATCCCAAAGTGAGCAGAAGTTTGCTCAAGTGTTTTGTTCTCATAGAACTGACAGACCTCATGCTGAAAGCTCATGCTATTTGGATTAGCACCCATCGGCTTAGATGCATAGCCTAACCGCTTGCGAAATCTTTGTAGAGTGCAAGAAGAAATACCAAACTTAGCAATGGTATCAGCAGTTGTGTGATCATCATAAAAATCACATACAGTTTTCTTGAAAGCCTCGTCGTAACGTACACCTTTATTGCCCATTGTAACCTCCGTTGAATATGGGTTGTGGTATCCAAACGATACCCCACTACACACCACCACCCTAATTGGGAGGTAGAGAAGAATAGCAGTGTGCAGAGGGGTATAGTCTAGCAGTAATTTTCGGGTGTGGACACCCTTTGTTTTGGGTAATCCACACCACGCCCGATTGTGCAAGGGTCGGCTGCAGTCCAACTAGCTTGCACCACGTTCTATACTCTCAGTTAATTGAGCAGTTTTACGTCCAAACTGGTTGCTACTCAGGACGAGCATTAGTGCATGAGCACTGGATAAGACCGACAGTTGCCCATCGGTCTACCTCCGCTAATCACGCAATCAGAGCTTTGAGGGCTTTGATCTTAGCAGATGGTATATCGTCACCATCCTTTAGTCCATCCTGACGACGCTTATCAGCTCTAGCAATCAGAGCACTGATAGCATCGTCAAGGTTTAATGGTTTGTAATCAGGCTCAGGCTTGAACTCCCAGAACGGTGTCTGGATAGCAGCCTTAGCATCATCAGCACTAATCTTAGTACGCTTGGCATGATATGCAAAGCACTTGTCATCAGCGTTCCAGACGAATGTAGCATAAGCCTCCACCCATGCTTTGAAAGCATTGGCACGTCCCATAGCAGGGATAGCATTAAGCAAAGCGTTCATCTGACGAACAGCAGTGTTGACATCATTTGTGTCATGCCACCGACGAACGATAGAGCATCCAGCACGGTGAATGTCCGATTGAATGGACTGCCCACGTTTGCCAATGCTCACAATCATTTTGTCGATTGCACTATCAGTTTTGATGAGAGTAATTTTAGTAGCCATTGTAACCTCCAACGATGTAGCTAAGTACCACACACTCACCATGAATGTGCAGAAACAAGCTACACCGAGAGCCGTTCGCTAGGCGGCTCTACGGGTCACTAGTTGGTTAGTGGGTGCGTTCCAGCATATAACCCCAAGGCATGCAGCAATATCCGTTGCATACATACACTAACCATATATAACCATAGTCATAGATAATTTAGACGGGTTGACAAGTATCGCATAGCATGATTAGATCACGCACTAGCATTGATACGAACGCACCAAATATTATCTATAACCTCCACTCAACAGTCCACGACTATCCAATTCGGATAGACACTTACGGCACTATCTTATTAGTCACCACCACAGCAACATCTATCGAGTTTACGGCCATGCATAAAAAAACAGCATGTATTAAATTCACGTTGACGGGTCTGCCCGTACTCCCCAATGCCACCACAGCATTGGATACAAAGCATAGTTCAACTATATAGTATTGGAGGGCCTAGACCTAGAGAAAGAACTCTAGCGGCGACGTTTCCAAAACTTCTAAAACCGTTATGACATATCCAAACGGGTTTTACTAGGGCAATAAAGAGATCAATAAAAACAATGACTTAGCCTATATTATTCAATAACTTGAATGTGTTAAAAAACGAATCAGGTCTAAAGTAAACGAATCAGTCCGAAAGGATAGCTAACCTATCCGAATGTGCCACCTAGACTTTCGATAGCTGACACCTATCCATTGGTATAGGTTGGGCATGATAGTAATTCGGATAGGTCAATATCTCATATGGGTAGCGTGATGACTCTTTTGGGACTAGACCTACCCGTTAGTATAGGTAAAGGCGTGATAGTACTAAGGGATACATACTTATTGCCAAAGTGTGCAAGCCCTATCCTTTCGGGTAGTTCTTCGGGTATACTTTCGGATATACAATCAACTATTGTCTAAAATATGTATACTTTTGAGTAGGTTACGACTACTTTGTGCTGTAGAAACGCAAAGGTATATGATAGTTTTCTTTTGGATTAGCCATAAGAGCATGGGGGTATGGGCCAGGCGGGGGTGCGTGGTATGTATATATGCCCAATGCCAGAAATTAGGTTTTTTAAAGGGTGTAACATTATGTAACAATTCGTGATAAAGTCATAATGTCGCATGTTACCCACATATTTGTGATCACAGGGAGTTCTTAGTGAATATTTTTATGTGATCACAAAATAAATCTGTATGTACCTCTTGACATGGCCGCTTAAAGTATTATATAATACTTAAAGTATTCTTTAAGTAACCTAAAGTTTTTAATACTACTATTAATATTATTAATATTATTAATACTTAAGGAATACTTAAAGAATACTTTAAGAATACTTTAAGTACGGTGTGCAAATTTTAAACTTTCTTCTGTCGTACCATTTAAAGTGTTGACTTTTACCCCAATATAGGTTATAACTTATGAGTAAAACAAAATTATACTCGTCTGATAAGGTTATTGAAGAATTTTATAAGGCTTTAGCATCAAGAGACGAAGGAAGACTACGAAGAGTGCACATACCAAGGTCTGATGTGTTCTACATAAGAGAAAAAATACATCAAGATACAGGTATTAGGTATTCCTTAGATAGAATTGAAAGAGCAATGTACCTAGAAGGAATCCTAAAGGCTTCCGATGTGTTTGAACCTGAGAGAAAGAGAGAATATGGCTAGTACTATTATTGATAACTACAAAATATTCCCTAGATTAATGATGTTAGTAGTAACAATACTTACATATCAAGCTACTCACTGGTTTATGAACCTACCAGACCCCTCTAATGCACAGGCAGGACTAGTATCTGTGTGCATGGGTGCACTAACAGGTTGTTTTGGTATCTGGATGAATAAAGAAGCTAAAACAGATAGGGCAGTAAATGAAAAGTAAGAAGCCAACCCCTAAAAAGAAACCTGTTAAAAGAGATATGGCTATTGTAATATCTGTTGGTGCTATACCTTTAAAGAAAAAACCTAGAAAGAAAGCAAAGAAGTGATATGTATGTTATAGTGCTTGTATTAATACAAATGGGGCAGCATAGAATAGCCTCAGATCAGGTATTATATCCATCAATGGAAATGTGTGAAATAGCAAGAGGTGTTTTAATTACACAACTGGAAGCTAGTAAGCCTATAAAAGAATCTTTCTCATTTTCTAAATGCACAAAGCTTTCTTTTGAAGCAGATAAAACAAAGGTAACATTATGATTACATTACTTGGTAGTTTATTAGGATTTGGTACTTCTTTCTTACCTGAAATATTAAATTATTTTAAAGCAGGACAAGATCATAAACATAACTTAGAACGTATGTCACTTGAGATGGATATGATGACAAAGCGTAATGAGTTAAAGTTAAACATCATAGATAAACAAGCAGAGATAAAAGAAACAGAAGGGTTATACAAACATGATAGCATGGATGCAGGAGGTTTTATCAACGCACTACGAGGCAGTGTCCGTCCTGTCATCACTTATGTTTTCTTTGGCCTTTTTGTTGCCATTAAAGTAACAGCACTTATATCCCTTATGGATGCAGGTAATGATCTTGGTAGGTCACTGTCTCTTATATGGGATGATGCTACAAGTGGACTGTTCGCAGCCATAATTAGTTTCTGGTTTGGTGGCAGAGCAGTTTCTAAATATGTAAAAACTCCAGTGTAAGGAAATACTATGACACGTTATTATAAACCAAAAACAGGTACAACCCCTAGTACTAATAACCTTGCTTTATCACCATATATGAAAGCATTAAGAAAAAGACAAAAAGAAGCTTTAGCTAAAAGAAAAAAAACTACAACACTAACAGGCATGGCTAATCCTTTACAAGCTCGTAAAGGCAAAAGTGGCAAAGATGTTGATTTTTCTAAAGGTACTACAAAATCAAGAATACTAGCTGCTCAATTAGCAAAAGCAAAAGCTGCAAAAAAAGCAGGGACAACACCTGAAAGTAAAGGTGTAAAAGGTTCAACCTTACGTGAAAAAATGTTAGCTAAAAAAATAGCAGAAGAAAAAGCAAAGAATCCTTCACGTTTTAAAGATAGCCCTGTAAAGACTACAGCTATTAAACCTAAAGTTAAACCTAAAACTAAAAAAACTACAACACAAACAGGTGGTGCTATAACCAAAGGTGTTGAATTTAAACTACCAGCAGGAGTTAAACCTAAACCTAGAACTGGAATACGTCCAAAAATAATAGAAGAAAAAAGACAAGAAGTAACTAAACCAAAAATAGGTTTTAACGTTACTAAACCTAAAGTAAGATCAGATACGCCACGTCCAAGAGTTTCTGTAGGTTCTAAAGCTACTAAACCTGATGTTAAAGAAAAACCAAGACGTTCAGTAAAACGTGGATCAAGGTTAGCCGAAATACGTAAAAAAATGCTTGAAAGTACTACGAGAACAAGTCCTAGAAGACGTTCATCAAGTAATAGATCACAAGCACCTACAACACAAACACCCAGACAAAAAGCCATAGCAGCAGTAAAAGCTAGATCAGCGGCAAAAAGAGCAGAAATATTAAAAAAATATAAATCTTTAACACCATTACAAAGAGCATCAATGGCTCAAAGACAAAGAGCCAGAGCAACTACAGGTAAACCTACTTCAGCACAATCTGTACGTAAAGCCCAGATGTTAGCTCAGGCAAAAGCACTTGCAACTAAACAAATGCAAGCTACTAATAAAGCTACACCAACTAAAACAACTGGCACTCTTGGTAATCCTACTTCGACAAGACGTTCAACAAGTAATAGATCACAAGCATCAAATCGTTCTAATACTTCTCAACGTTCATCAAGGTCAAGATTTAATAGACGAGGTAGGAGATAACATGGGATTTAAACTAAGCGCAAGAAGTATTGGCAAATTAGAAGGTGTAGAGAAAGACCTTGTAAATGTAGTACTAGAAGCTATTAAGTTGACTAAGGTAGACTTTGGTGTTACCTT
>Ga0209535_1002895_pt1 | contig 11143 bp, 11 predicted proteins | sample LinPmetageLP28_FD_184041 | JGI IMG/M metagenome (GOLD analysis project Ga0209535, IMG submission 184041) | Marine viral communities from the Pacific Ocean - LP-28 (SPAdes) (version 2) | ecosystem: Environmental > Aquatic > Marine > Oceanic | place: Pacific Ocean | collected 2009-08-22
TTTTTTGTCAGCTAAGTGTATAAAAAGTACAAAAACAATGAGGTAAATATAGATGGGAAATGAAAATATAATGTTACACATTGCACTCCAGAACGTGGCAGAGGCCATCGGTCCGATTGAGGTTGATTCTACGGTCGATGCTTCTGGCCGTGGTTGGAAGTTTGCATCGCTCAAAGCACTTGTAGGAGCCATTAAGCATTGTTTAAAAGAACAAGGGCTGATCGTTAGCAATAGTTCTTCCACCCGCGTTATTGAAGATAAATTTATCCTTGATGTTCAAACAACAATAATCCATGTGAATTCTGGGTCTTCTATTACTACGAGCGGATCAAGCGTCTTAGATAGACCGGGATTTGAGCAAGAGTATGGACGGAAAATTACCTACTGGAGACGTTACAACCTTCAACTGTTACTTAATCTAACCTTCGAGAAAGACCCTGACGACGTTGACGGCCAAGAGGAATCTAATACTGTTAAAGAATTTGTCGCGCCAGAGCCCAAAGGAGAGTCAGAAATAATGATTGCCGACGCAATCTTTAGCCTAATGAAAACCAAAACTAAAGAAGAGCTTGCAAAAAAATACAAAGATATAACACAGGGTAAGGATTTTAAAGGACTGGACAAAGACTATAAGAAACGTTTTTCGGCAGGGGCTGACATTATAAAACAGGCAAGGAGTCAGGTTGTTGAAGCAGAGAAGTGAAGAATGGTTTGAGGCTCGAATGGGGAAACTCACAGCTAGTGTTATTGGACACATTATGCCAGGTAAGCGCGGCGGTTATTTAGCGGCACGAGAAAATTTACTTATTGAACTTCAGAATCAAAATTTTGATATTAGGCGCGAAAAAACATTTGGTTCAGCACAATTGACCGCGATGGAATGGGGTACAAAATACGAGCCAGATGCGCGGAGAGCTTACGAGTTAGCTACAGGAGATTCGATAGAAGAGATGGGACTTGTTGACCACCCAACGTTGGAAGGATTAGCAGCAAGCCCAGATGGCAAACTGATTTTGGAAAATAAACTCATTGAAATTAAATGCCCATACTCAGATAAGCACGATGCCCTTATTCAGTTAAACCTCGAGGGTGTGCCGAAAACAGATACGCGGTGGATCGATCAAATCAATTCAGACTACCAATGGCAAATGCTATGCCAAGCAGCGTGTGTCGGAGCGACGGAAGTTGACTTCGTGCAATACGATCCTCGGGTTGAAGAAGCACAGCAACTAATGATTATACCTTTTCCAATTGATTCAGAACGCATGGCGTTGATGATGGAAGAGGCAGAAAAATTTATTAATGAACTCAACGAGAGAGTTAGCAAAAGGAGAAGTATGAATGGATAAGAAATACGATGACGTTGGAACTTTTACTCTGAACCCACAGAGAGAGAAAAAAGAGGATTGGCACGCTGATTGGTCTGGTTCGATTAATATTGAGGGGAAGTGGTATTTTTTAAACGCTTATAACCGTAAAGGTCAAAACGGAGGGTTCCTCTCTGGGAAAATTGGTAAAGAGAAACAGTCTGAAGGGTCTAACGCAAGCTTGGCAGAGAAGCCAACGACGGCTGACCTTGATAAGTTTTTCAATGACGATGTGCCATATTAGGAGAATAAAATGACTTCAGAATTTGTGCATAGGAAACGATACGCTACAGAGATGGGCATAACTGACAAAATTGTAACGAACTGGATGTCGCGACACTGGACTAAAGGGACGCATTATAAAACAGTAGGCAAACAAACTTTTGTAAACTCGCGGGAGGTGAACAAATGGCTAAAAGAATATGGGACGGTGAACCAAACATAATCGAAAAGAATGGTAAGTTTCGGATTCAGATTAGAAAATCCAAAAAAACCGTGGTCGATGAAGTAATAGTTGACTCGGACGTGACTAAAAAATCTGATCTTAATCGTGTCAAAAAGATTAGAGACAGCTATCTTGCTAAATTGCTACTAGGTAATCCTCTGCATGAGAAGAGAGAAACGCCAGAGCAAATCCTTAAAGCGTACACCCACTTTGAAAAGGCTGTTGATGAGTTCTTGTTGAGGGGATTGAAAAATCCCACTGATAGAACACTTGAAGATTATTCTAAAATCTTGCGTAACACTTGGGGTCCACTCATCGCAGATCGCCGCCTTAACGAAATTACTAAGATAGATCTTGAAGACTTTTTTTATGAGAAAGGTTGGGTTGGCAAAAAAGCAGTATTTGTCAGAGATTGGTCACCAAAGTATAGGAAGAATTTACTAGGCCCATTGAGTAAGCTATTCAATTACTTTGAAATCCAGCCTAATCCTTGCAAGGGTGTCTTAGATACCTCCTCGGTAGGATCACGCAAGCAATCAAAGTTTAAGCCTTATAAACCTCTTGAGATTATCAAGATTCTGGACAGATTGCGCGGTGACAGTAAATACTATTTCCAATTTGCCTTTGCAACCGGGATGCGTCATCAAGAAATACTGGCATTAAAATGGTCCGACATCGATGGGGCTATCGCAACCGTCCAACGTTGTATTTCAAATTATCGGATTGAGGAGAGAGTCAAAACTGACTTTATGGGGCGAGAAGTTCTTTTGAATGGTTCTGCGCTTGATGCAATCAATAAGGCACAGACACGTTGGGGTAAAGGCTTTGTATTTCCGCAGCCGAATGGTGACTATTACAAAAAGCCTAAACGTTTCCGATTAGCCTGGATAGAAGCACATGAGAAATCTGGTGTTGACTATCGCCCAATGAAAACTACTAGGCATACACGAGCAACTGAACTGTTATCGAAGGGAGTGAACCCGGCAAAAGCTGCAAAGCAATTGGGACATGATAAGGAAACTTTCCTAAAGACTTACGCTGATTATTTACCGGAATATGATGGTGGAGATGACAGCTTAATGGAGTCGGATTTTGCGAACTTGTAAATCAAAAAGCGGCCCAAAAGCGGCCGAAACGCCTTTTTCGACCCTAGTGAAAAGTTACCTTATTGATTTAATTGATAAAATAATGGAGCGGGAAACGAGATTCGAACTCGCGACCCGCAGTATTTGAGTGCTTTTGATGCCTTTATGAGGCTATTGCAAGCCATTGAGTTTACTGACTTTTTAGAGCAATACACTCATAAGCGCGTCATAAACAATCATAAGCATACCGTGTAAAAAGCGGCCAAAAAAGCGGCCGAGTTTCAGGATTGTCTCTATACGTTGGGAGGGTTATCGGTCTAGCAATTAATCCCGATTTCCTATCGTGCCTAACAAACCAGTTGTCCCTGCCGCCATCGCCGCGCTTCGACTATTTAAGAGATTTCGTATTTGATCTGCTTGCTGATTTCTCTGTAGTAAATTATTTTGGAATTGCCTCAGTCGTGGTGACAATGTAGGAGCATTGTTCTGCCCTCTTACAGCAACCGGGTCCATCAATAAATTTGCTAGTTCCTGGCGTTGAGGTTGAGCACCAGCGGTGACCCTATTTTTTACGTTATCGAATAACTTTCTTTTTAAATTTCCAGTTAAACCTAGTGCTGGATCAAAACTGAATAACGTTTCTTCTGCTCTCTGTTGCTCTACTTGTTCTCTTAGCGGCGTTGTGCGGCTTCCTTGGGTTCTTCTCTGAGTATCCATCATACGAGCTTCTTGATTTATATTGTTTTCAAATTGCGCGAATGCTTTATCTCCCTTTGGCCCATCTTCAAATAGTAATCTAGCTCTGTCTCTTTGATCTCCTCGAGAGAAGAATTTATTGACCATATCAACAGAACCCATGTTATCTACTTTGACTGCTTGCCTCATATCAAGTCGTAATTGATCGACAGCACCCATGCGAAATAGATCTTGGCTTGCTGGGTCTAAGCCTTTTAAATCTTCTTTCAAAGTACGAGCATTAACATTACCTTTTTTCCAGAAATTGCGACCGTCTTGTAATGATTGGAAAGCATCAGAATTAGACCGGAAAGACCGCCTAGCTTGTTTGTACTCTGGAACTAACTCATCAAGTTTATTTACAAAAGCCTCTGTTTCTTCCTTTATTGCATTACCGAGGGCTGGATTGCCAGAATTAAAAGCAGTGTCGGCCTGTGTTCTCATTCCCCGGTAAATATTATCTAACTCACGCAGACCAAAAATTACTTCAGCGCCGTCTTGAAACTCAGGAAAGTTTGGCAGTTCTGGTAATACTTCTTCCCCCCGCAGCGCCCTTGCTCTGTTTTGTGCGTCATAGATGGTTTTGCCCTCGTTGTAGGCGTTTTTCATTTCATCGCTTTTTAATTGAGCGACAATAATCGGATCGGTAATATTCTGCCCTGCTTTTGAGTTATACGCCGCATCATATAATGGCTGCGCTTCCGCTCTTCGTTTTGCAACAACTTGTCTGGCCTTTCTGTCAGTATCTTGTAACGGAACGTTTGTAGTGTCTGTAAGATCATCGACCACACGCTCACTTTGTTGCGCTGTTCTATTAACCAACCGCTCTGCTATCTCTCCACCTTGCGGCCCGGTCATGCCCTGTAAAGCAGCAAGCCTCCCGGTAAGTTGGTCATCGAAATCGGCTACCATTTGCGGCTTATCAAAATTCCGCGATTGGACCATATTATTTAAAGCAGTATCTACATCTTCCCCAGAGCTCGTTAATAAATTCTCAAAAGATTTTTCAGCTTTAGTGACCGGATTTCTGCGCGAATTCATAACTGCACCACCACCCTTCAATGCCGCTGGAAGCGCGAAGCCAAAACCACCACCAACGAGGGCGTCACGGTTTAGAAAATTACGGTCTAAGATGTTACCTTCCTGAGTTCCCACTCCATACGCCATACCTTCGGCTGTTCCTATAGCTGTTCCCTTTGCCACTGGACCTCTTAACAAACCAGGTAATCTTGTTGCTAATTGACTCATCCTACCCAACGTTGGGGCTGTCACGGCTGTCGAACCGCCGCCAGTTATACCTGTGGCAAGCAAAGAACCAACGAAAGGTGCAACGGCTCCAGACATCTCCAGAAGGGCTGACCTGCCTGGGTAATCCTGTCTATAATTAGCTATCGCTTCCCTGCTATTTTTGAGATCTCTTTCGTATTCTTCTTTTGAGCTATCTAAACCAATAAGTAAACCAGGGTTTCTAACAGCGGCCTCGATTTCATCACCAAAACCTAAAGTAAGCCCTTGTGCCAAAGTTCTACTTTTAGCGCCAGTAAAATTACGCTCTTCTTTTTTCTTAGCTAATACGTCACTAGCGCCCATTATCTAATTCCCGCTTGTATGTCGGTTATTTGTTGTACTTGGTCAAGCGTCATTGTTTCATATTCTTCATCAGTTAACTCTTCACCGGACTCTAATTTCAATGCTTGAGTTCTAGTAAGGAATGGCAACTCTGAATATCCACCACTTGTGGCGTCGCCTCGCCCTCCAACAGCATCGAAAAGTTGATTAAGGAAACCTTCTTGTCCTTCACCGTCTATTAAATTAAATTCTTGATTGGGTTCAAAGCCTACTAATGTACCGTTTTGTTGGTAATAATCAGCCGTTCGATTTTTTTCCACAATACCCTGTTGAAATAAGTTAAACAAAGGCATCAGGCGTCTTATATTGACGGCCTCTTCTTGATTATCATCGTAAGCTCTCCTGATCATTAACTCGCCTTCTCTCTCAGCGAACTGTGCACCTAATGTATCTCTTAAACCTTGTTGAATTACACCAGCGATCCGATCAGCCATATCTACAGATTCAGAATAAAGCATTCCTCTTGGGGTTCCCAAAAAACCATCAGTTGGGAATCTGCCTAAATAATTACCGGAGTAATTTGGAACGTCTTCTCTGATTACTAATTGTTCAGGGTTTACTTTTGGATCAAATCCAAAAACCTCTCCCTGCTCTTCTGGTGATAACGTAGCTTGTAAATCAGTTATTGCCCCCGCCATGACGCTCAAGTTTCGTTGCGCGGTTTGTCTCCCGCCGTCAAACTCATAGTCAGTGTATATTTTAGCGAAATTTTCATCGATTGCTTTTTGTGCTGGACTCAGAACGTCATCTAAACCAGTACCCGCTAACGTTTTTGCTCGCTCAATATCGGCTTGATCTTCTGGCGACTCACCTGGACCATATTCAAGTGTTCTTTCTGCGAGGTTTTGAGTAGGGTCAGTCGGTGAAGGCTGAACTAATGCACTACCTGTGTTTATAAATGGATTTGCTCTTTTTAATGCCATAAACCTATTTTGTGCCGCTATATCAGGAGTTCCGTCTGGATTTTTCAAACCTTGGAAATACCTATACTCTCGTACCGCAGATGGATCGTCTGAGGAACTGACATTTAAGTAGTCTTCTGCCAAATTCCTCCCAAAAGCGCTCATCTCAGCCGGAGGCAGTGCATTAATAATCCCTTTCAACGCTGGGTCTAAATTAAGACCACGCATCGCATTCTGCATACCCGCAATTGAATTATTAGCTCTTATACGATTAATAAAATCATCTTCATTACCCCTAGTTACATTTGGACCAATCATTCGATCATTGATCCGCGCTGTCAAAAGCCCTCGTTGCTGGCTTGGCGACAAATCCATTCCAGGGACAGTCGGGGGCGTTGCGTTTCTAGCGATTAAATCACCAATACCGCTACCTACACGCTCTAAACCCGGCACACCCTTTTCTAGCGCCTTACCAATTTTTTCAAATATATTACCCATATTTTTTACCCAAATAATTTATTAGGATCGCCAAGACCTTTTACAAATCCGTAACCATCACGAACACCATCTACAACATTACCAAGTCCTGTTAGACCGTCGTTAAATGCTTCCGGTAGTCCTATGAGGTTTTTTAAATCACCCGACATATTTTCATCAAATGATCTTATTTCTTTTTGATTTTGTGGACTGACTTGGAACATTTTTAATAGATTATTAATCATCTGATCGTCATAAGCGTAACCTTGCAAATACTCATTAAAGTCAAAATCAAGCTCTCTTTGCGCTCGTGCAGCATCTCTTTCACCTAAAGCGGCAAAATCACCAACGTAATCACGATAGGCATCAGTGCCCTGACCAAATGCTTGCAATAAATTATCTCCAGCCGCTAATTGATTTAATGCTGTCTGACTTTGTGCTAATCGATCTTGTTCTTGATTGTTAGCTGCAAGTTGTGCCGCCAGACTCATGCCATCTCGAACCGTTGTCGCATCGGCTGCTTGATTCCTTATATCTGCATCCATCGTTCTGTCTGCGTCTTGACCGTACAAAGCAGCGGCCTGATCAAATCCACGAGAACGTAAATCAGCAGCTACACGAGCACTTGCGTCTAATGCTGCTCGGTTGGTCTCGGTATTCACAAGAGCGGCTCTGTCTCCACCATAAGCACCAGCCAATGTCGCCGCGCTATTATTTTGAAGATTTTGCATTTGTCGAGCACGTTCAATATCACCGAGCGCAGTATCAACTACCTGTCGATTGTATGGATTTATATATTGATCAAGGTTGCTACCCGCAAACTGCCCTGCAACAATATCTTGGATATTTTGACGGCCGCCAGTTGTTAAAGTGTTGGCTGAAGTCCCAACGTTAGTTGCAGTCGGGCTAGTTAAATTAATTGGGGAAATACCTGTCGCATAATTTTTTGCAGCATCGAAAATATCTTTACCGGGTATATTCTGATAATTATTTCGAACCAATGTGCCCAGATCCCTTTGATCTTGATTAAGCGAGGCAAATCGAGGATCAGTATATGGGCTATAACTTTGATTTAATCGATTTAAAAGTGAAGAGTTTGCATTTTCACTACCAAGAAGACTTTGTGCGCGGCCTCTTAATTGCTGATCTGCCTCTCTTTCAATTTCTAATTCTTGTTTTGTCAGGCTATCGAAAAGACCCATGCCGCCTCCGGTTGTTGATTGTTCTGTTGGTATTTCTGGTATTTCTGGTGTTTCTGGTATTACAGGATCATCAGGAGTGATACCAGGATCATCAGGAGGGATATCGGGATCATCAGGAGAATTACCCCCAGGATCAATTCCGAGTCCATCACCAGGTCCATCACCAGGTCCATCACCGGCGCCGGGATCACCGCTACCCGGTAAACCAGTGCCAGGAACTTGCCCATCCGCATCAAACGCACCTGGCGGTCCACCCATCGGACTGCGTGCAAGAATATCTACAGCGTCTTGATTGTCTGGCATTTGAGTTAATATTTTGATCAGAACATCAAGCGGAAAGCCGTTACCATCACCGTCAGAATCATAATTATCTGCGATCTGTTCTGCTGTTAACTCTCTATCGTTCGCTCCACGCAAAATAACATCACGAGCGCCATCGGTGTCATCACCATATAAATCACCAATTTGATTAACGACCTCAGTCGGTGTAGCACCACTGTCGTAAATGGTTTGTGTTTGTTGATCTAACGTTGGAAGAGTCGCCTCAGTTGGGGCAGTTGGTAATGTACCCGCGACAGGTCTTGTGTTGTTGTTACTAGCATCGCTAAAAATACTCCCTGCCACCGTTCCCATCGAAGAATCAGAGAACGGTTTAAACTCCCCTGTACTGTTATCTCTTATGTCGTTTGGGTTCTGTAACGTCCCTTCAGCGGTCGCACCTGTTGGGACTCCATCCATTAACTCATCATATTGAGAGTCACTACTTGCACCGAAAATATTTGAGCCAGAATCGAATGGCGATCCACCGAAAGAAGATCCCAACGAATCGGCAAAATTAAAGCCGCCTTGGTTCTGTGTAAATGTAGATGAATCGTAAAATCTAAAATCTTTGGCTGGCTTAAAACTACTGCCTGTCCATATCATGGAACTGCCGCGAAGCCCTGTGGTTGTACCCATTTTTTATTCCTAAACTGTAGCGGTACTTATAACACCCGCATCGCTTATACTGATTGCATAACGAGTGCCATTAGGACTGGTTAGAATTATATTGGCAGTACCCACTTCGATGTCCTGATCGCGCTTATGATTTGCTCTGTCGGCTTGCTCGAGCGAAAAATTATCACTAGCACGCTGGTTAGGATCATACGTTGGAAGAGGTCTGGATAACTTCATCGTCCCGCTCCAGGGTCAACATTTAAACGTATATTTCCATATCGCCAATCCGTTAGTGTGTTTCCGGTAATGCGGAGTCGTACCTGGCGCGCTGTTAAACGAATCGAGGTAGGGTTAGCCATAGAAAATGGGCCAGTAGATGTCTCTGTCGCTGTGGGGTAATTTGCCGTTTTGAATGTGACTGTGGTGCTTCCCAACGTCTTCTCATCAGGTATCAATTCTTTAACGTTCATAAAGCGATCACCGTCGCCAATTTCTAGCGCACCGCTCTCCGCAAAGGGCGTGTCTGAGGAGTAATTAAAGCCTGTCTCGTGCTCGTAAATATATCGGTCTGAACTGGCCCAAATAGGGTTTTGAAAGCTACCAGCATCCACTCCAGAGGTTCTAGCTAATGATCCTACCGTCCACGTTCCATTCTCAAAATTATAAGCAACATAACTATCTATTTCTAAGCTCGAGCTCGAGGGATAGAACCACCAAATCTCATTATATTGACCATTAACAACAGCCCACACTTTCGATCGTTGGACTTGGTTCATATTGGTGAAAACGTAATCACTGACCTCCGACGCAATTGGAACTGTATACCCGCCGTCGTATCTAAAGAATGATTTCTCGCCCATCCAGAAAGCGGCTGTACCTGTCACAGCGACCGCTTTAGCGGCAATTATTCCGCAGTTGGACCCTACTCTTTCGGGCGTGTAATAGAACGGTGAGCCGACGTATGAGAGCGCGTGTGCGTCACTGTCTGTTATTATTAAAACTTGACCTCTTACCACGATCCCTGCACGAATCTGACCGTCTGACGCAAGCTCAATTGACCCGGCCGAATTAGTCGCTGCTGGGGTCCAAACGGTTTCCGCTTCTTGCGAGCTCCACTGGACTTTTCGAGTCGTACCGCCAGCACCTAAACACATTACATGGCGCTCATCGGTCACAAGCACTCCCTGATTGTTTACTGGAGCATTGGTTAATTGTGCAGCCACAACATTAACGTCGTTTTGCCAATAATAAACTTTGCCATCAGTGGTATTGGAAGCAACCGTATTCGCACCGAAGTTATCAATGGTCCATGTCGTACAAGGATCGTAAGTTTGATTATCGGGTCTGGGCGTGCCGTAGGTTGATTCGCCATAAAATTGTGAAGAGTAGCCAACCTGAGACAAACCGTCTGTTTGCCCTGGTGAAATCCCTGCCGGGGAGATGTCGGTTTGAGATTTACCCTCGGCATAGACATACAAATTAGAGGTTGTGCCTACTATGACTCTACGATTATTACCGTTGTCGTAATAAGCGTGCATTCCTCGGGATATGTCTGAGAACTGACTGCTCGACATTGTTTGCCAACCGCCAATCGGTCTTAAAGAATTTTCAAACCAGCGTACCAGGTTAGCGTCATGCCAACGTCCAGAGGCTTGGTAGATTGTTCCGTTTTTATATAACCCTGGCGGTATATCTAGCGTGACTAATGCCATATTAAATTCTCATTATAAAAATAATCATCACAAATAAAATGATTAGCAGCCCACCGAGCACGGAGAAGGCGATTAAATAATCTTGGATTTTTTTCTGCTTTGCGGTTTTCTTTGAGGCAGCTAATTTTTTAGCCTTTAGTTTCTTCTCTTCTGATGCGGCTTTTAGGTCTCGCTTACGCTGAATCTTTTTTGCATCAAGTTTTATATCAGCCCATTTATGCGATTTACCTTGGTCAGAGTAGTGAGCGCCGATACGCGCCATCATTTTTTCGATACGCTCTTCCTGTTGAGAAACAGAGATTGCCTCTTCTATCGCAGATCCCAAAAACAAATCATCGTTGTCGTTTTTTTTAGCCTCATTTATTTTTTTTTCTACTACTTCTTTCGATTTAAAAAAGCCCCGGATTTCGGCGCTCATTTGATCGACTTCTTTTTTCTTTTCGATACCTCGATGCACGAGTGTAAAAGCTGTATCAAGCGCTTTTATAGCGATAGCTATTTCGCCAATCATAAATCACCTCGTGTTTATTTTGGGTATAAGAACTCCTAGCTAATTAGCATCCAATGGATCTTTTTTTAACGTTGGGGAGAATAAGTTTTAAGGGGCTGTGGGCCAATCATCGTTAGTCAGATTAGGAAAGTCTGAGTGAGTG
>Ga0209535_1002898_pt1 | contig 11141 bp, 12 predicted proteins | sample LinPmetageLP28_FD_184041 | JGI IMG/M metagenome (GOLD analysis project Ga0209535, IMG submission 184041) | Marine viral communities from the Pacific Ocean - LP-28 (SPAdes) (version 2) | ecosystem: Environmental > Aquatic > Marine > Oceanic | place: Pacific Ocean | collected 2009-08-22
CTATCAGTTTGCTGCTGATATGGGTGGTGCAGGATTTGTATTCACTGGTGAGAATGATGCAGACATCATGCACAACTCTGTGTCTATTAACTTAAATGTTCTTGAAGAAGTCCGTAAACTAAATGCGACTTTTGATGGTGTTGTTAAGGACTGGACTGAATGCAATCGTCCTACTTTGGAGCAACCTACCAAAATCTTCTATTCTGGATCAGCATGTATGTATCCAGAGTATGCTCAAGAAGAAGCAGACAATCCTGGACTGAGAGAAAATGATGCGTACCCTGCTGCCCCAGACTCCGAGTATGGATGGGAAAAACTCTTTAGTGAGCGTCTCTACCTTGCTTACAATCGCAACCATGGCATCCCTGTTAGGATTGCTAGGTATCACAACATCTTTGGTCCTGAAGGAACCTGGGACGGTGGCAGAGAGAAGGCACCAGCTGCAATCTGCCGTAAAGTCGCTTACCTCCCGGAGCAGGGTGGAGCAATCGAAGTGTGGGGAGATGGCTTACAAACTCGTTCCTTCCTGTTCGTTGACGAATGCGTTGAAGCAACTTACCGAATGATGCAATCTGACTTCATGGGACCAGTTAATATTGGTTCTGAAGAGATGGTTACTATTAATCAGTTGGTAGATATTGCTGCTGAAGTTGCAGAGAAAGAAGTTACTAAGATTCATATCGATGGACCTCTTGGAGTTCGTGGACGTAATTCTAACAATGATTTGATTCGTGAGAATTTGGATTGGGATTATCAAATGACTCTTAAAGAAGGTATTCGTTACACATATCATTGGATTAATAATCAAATTTAAAAATGACGTTATATTATCACTGGAGGTATTATGAATAAAACTTTGCTTTTGGGTGGCAATGGGTATATAGGATCTGCTTTATATTCTAAACTTGATGCGGACTCAGTAGATCTTTGTTTTTATGGAAAAGATCTTGGTTATTCCATAAAGAAAAATTTTAATGACATTTCAGATAGTGAGATTAGTAAGTATGATTCTATTATACTATTAGCTGGTCATTCTAGTCTTCAAATGTGTGAGTATAATAAACAAAATGCTTGGTTGAATAGTGTAGATTATTTTCATAATCTTTGTGAAAAAATAAGTAATGATCAGTTGTTAATTTATGCTAGTAGTGCAAGCGTTTATGGACAGACAGATAAGTTTTGTTCTGAAAATGATATCAATATTGAACCAGTTAATCATCTTGATTTAATTAAACTTACAATTGATATCATTGCTAATAAATTTATTAATGAAGGAAAGAATATTATTGGTCTTAGATTTGGAACTGTAAATGGATATTCTCCAAATATTAGATCTGATTTGATGATAAATTCTATGGTTTATAATTGTAAAAAGCATGGATTTATAGAAACAACAAATGATTGGATTAAAAGACCTATTTTAGGAACAGAAGATTTAGTACGAGCAGTAGTTCATATTCTTGAACATAAAAAAGTATATTCTGGACAATATAATCTTTGTTCTGAAAATTCTACCGTTAAAGATATTGCTGAAACTGTATCTAAAAAATTAGGATGTGAGATAGTGAAGAAAAGTAATCTTAATAAGGTGTATGATTTTCAAATAGACACTAAAAAGTTTGAAGATATATATGATTTTAAATTTAATCAGAGTATTTCATCTATTATAGATACTTTGATTGATATTGATATTAATTTATTTAATAATAAAGGAGAAAGATTTCATGATAGACTATTTGACAGTTATATACAAAAATTATGATTTATTAGATCTTCAATTAGATAATTTTAAAAAAAGATTTTCCGATGAAGATTATAGATTAATTATAGTTGATAATACTCCAGATTCTGAGAAAAAAAAGATACAGAGATCTGATGAAATTGATATGATTATTGAGTTGGAAAGTTTTGCGAATACTTTTGATGGAGTTTCGCATGGAGGTGCTCTTGATGTTGGACTTCAATATTGTGAGTCTGATATAGTTTGTCTTTTTGATTCTGATTTTTTCTTTTTAGATCCAAATTTAAATACTTATATTAAAGAAAAATTTGCAGATGGATATGTTGCAGTAGGAGTGGAGTGGGATGATGGATGTGATACTAGACCTTGGGTTGAAAAATTTCCTGATAGGTTTAATAATATTCCCTGTGCTTTTGGTGCATTTTATGATTTAAAATTTGCAAAGTCAGAGTCTTGGATTATTACACATTCAGAATCTCAAAATCCAAATAATAGATCGGAAGGATTTATTGAAGCCGGATGGAGAATAAGGAGAAAAATTTTAAATGAAAAAATAAAAACTTTAGGATGGAAAACATCACCTATTAGTGATAGTCAAGTTTTTTCTGGATATGGGAATTGCTTTTTTGTGAATGAATGTGATATAATGATGGGAGTTCATTATGGTGCTGGATCTCATAGGAGATGGAGCGAAAATTCTTATAAAGAAATTCAAAAATTATTAGAGAGTGATTTTAATGTATAAAAAACTTAAGCAATGTCTTTGTTGTGATAATTCAAATCTTTATCCAATTTTAGATTTAAATTCTCAACCATTGGCAAATAGTTATTTAAAAAATAAGGAAGATGATGAAGATGTTTTTCCATTAGGTATTAATTTTTGTAAGAAGTGCTCACACGTTCAATTGACACATGCCGTAGATCCTAATAAACTTTTTAGAAATTATCTTTATGTAAGTGGTACATCTAAGACTTTAAGTAGTTATTTTGAATGGTTTGTCACATTCTGCAATAAGTATGTTGGTAATAAAAATATCTTAGATATTGCGTGTAATGATGGAACGCAGTTAGATCATTTTAAAAGTGATGGGTATGAGACATATGGTATTGATCCTGCTGAAAATTTATATGATATTAGTTCGAAAAAACATAATATTATTTGTGATTTTTTAACTCAAAAAAGTATTGAAAAGTTTGATAAGAAATTTGATCTCATCACAGCTGTTAATGTATTTCCCCATAATAGTTATCCTAAAGAATTTTTAAATATATGTATGAATTCCCTAAGTGATAGCGGACATCTTATAATTCAAACATCTCAATGTGATATGTTTAAGAAAAATCAATTTGATACAATTTATCATGAGCATATTTCATTCTTTACTGTTAAGTCTTTTTGTACTCTTGCTAAGAAAGTTGGATTAAAAATTATTGATGTAAGAAGAGTTTCAATTCATGATAAGAGTTTTATTTTTGTTTTATCAAAAAACGGACAGGATAGATCTGATGAATTTATTGAGTTAGATTATAAATCTGGAAATGAGATTGATATTGATTTTATGAAAAAATATGCAGAGAATAGTAGAAAAATTGCATTCGAAACTCAACAGAAAATTGATGAGATTAAATCTAAAGGATATAAAATTATTGGGTATGGTGCAGCTGCAAAAGGAAATACATTTATAAATTTTTCTAAATTTAATTTAGAATATATTGTGGATGATAACCCACTTAAACACAATTTATATGCTCCTGGATCTAGAATACCAATTTATTCTCCTGATAAATTACAAGATGAGGAGGATAAAATTTGTATTGTTCCTTTAGCTTGGAATTTCTTCGATGAAATTAAAGAAAAAGTAGATAGTAGAATAACCACTAAACGTATCTTCTTAAAGTATTTTCCAGAGGTTTCTGTACAATGAAATCTATAATTTCTCATTTTTATAATGAAGAATATCTTCTTCCTTGGTGGTTAAATCATCATAAAAAATATTTTGATTATGGACTTATGATTAATTATAAGTCAACTGATAATTCTGTTAAAATTATTAAAGAAATTTGTCCAGATTGGCAGATAGTTGACTCTGTTAATCCAGAATTTTCTGCAAAGGATTGTGATGAAGAAGTTATGTATTATGAGAATCAAATTCCTGGATGGAAAATTGCTCTTAACGTGACAGAGTTTTTATATGGTAATTATAAATTATTGGATGAAATAGAAAACCAAAAATATTTTTATATTCCGTCTTTTTATTTTATTGATGATAAAGATAATAGTAATCCAGATCTAAATGTTCCTTTACATGATCAAATTTTTAATGGAATAGATTATAAAGACAAACCATATTTACGAAGATTGAGATGTCTTCACAATTCTAAAATAGATTATCCTTTAGGAAGACATTTTGAGAATTTTGAAGATACTACTGAGGATTTTGTTATTTTTAGTTATGGGTTTGCTCCTATGAATGAGAGTGTAATTAAAAGAAAATTGCAAATTCAACATAGAATACCTCAGATAGATAAACATAGAGGGTTCGGAACAGAGCATCATAATTTTGGTCGAGGATTGACAAGAGAAAGTCTTTTTGATATGATGAATGAGCATAGATTAGCATCTCAAGATTTAACTAAAAAAATGAAAAAATATCTGAAGATAACTGAATGAATACTTTATTATTGCCACTATCAAATTTCAACGGTTCTCAATTAGATAGTCATCTTGAATACCTGCGTAAAACAAGAAATGATTCTAAACATTATATGACCAGATTTCGTGGTAAAATAAGCCCTGAAATGCAAAAGTCTTGGTATAGTAATATTTCTGAAAAAACAAATCCTTATATCTTTATCGTTGAAGAAAATGGAGTGATATTTTATCCAATTGGATATGGAACAATTAATATTGAAGGTGACTCTGCTATGGTGACGGGAGTTATTTCTCAATCAGAACGTGGAAAAGGTTTTGGTAGAGAGTTATTTTCTGCTTTAGCGAAAGAAGCAAATAATATGGCAGAGAAGGTTTCCTTGGAAGTACTTGAAACCAATACTACTGGTATCAATTTATATGAATCTATAGGATTCGTAGAAACAAATAGAGATCATGATGTTATCACCATGGAGTTGAAAAAATGATTCCCCAATTCAAAGTAAAGATGGCACTTGATGCCAAAGAAATTGTTGCAGAAGTTCTTGATTCTGGATTTATTGGTCAGGGTCCAAAAGTAGAAGAGTTTGAAGATATTCTTTGGAAAGAACTTGGTAGTTCTGTTAGACCAGTCACTGTTAATTCTTGCACCAGTGCTATTGACTTGGCACTAGATTTGATTGGAGTTGAACCTGGTGATGAAGTTATTTCAACTCCACAAACCTGTTTCGCCTCTCAGGTAGGAGCAATGCATAAGGGTGCAACTATTCGTTGGGCTGATATTGACCCAATTACGGGTTGCATGGATCCAAATTCCATCGAAAGACTCATCACGGATAAGACAAAGGCAATTATTGCTGTGAACTGGGCTGGAAGATATTGTGATTTCGCATCTCTGAAATCGTTTGGTGTTCCTGTGGTTGAAGATGCTGCACACTGTTGGGATGTTTTTAACGATAATACTTGTGAACGGGGTGATTATATTTGCTATAGTTTCCAAGCAATTAAGTTTCTGACCACAGGTGATGGTGGTATTCTCATTCCACCTAAAGATAAGGAAGAAGATGCAAGACTTCTTCGTTGGTATGGACTTGATAGAACGAAGGGTCAAAGTTTTCGCTGTACTCAGAATATCAAAGAGGCAGGGTTTAAATATCAAATGAATGATATTTCCGCTGCTATCGGTATTAAAAATATTCCTCATGCAAGAGAATCTGTCCTTGATCATAGGAAAAACTCCAAGATCTTTATTGATCGTATTTGTAATAATGATATTGTCATTCCAGAGTGGGATGAAAATGGATCATATTGGATCTTTTCCCTCCATGTAATCAATGGAAGAAAAGATAAATTCCTGGAGTATATGAAAAATAATTTAATTACAGTAAGTCCTGTTCATTATAGAAACGATGAATATGATTGTACGATTAAGTTTAGAGAGTTTGATCTTCCTGGAGTAAATCAATTCTCAGACACTCAAGTTTGTATTCCTAATGGTTGGTGGTTGACAAAAGATAAAATTAATTATATTGTGGAGAAAGTAAATGAGTTCTAAAATTTATAATGTTTGTTGCGTCTTGTCCTCTTAGAATATCTTTATTCGGTGGTTCAACTGATAATCCTTATTTTGTTGAAAGGTATGGTCGTGGATCTGTAATTAGTTTTACTTCTAATTTAAAAACATATGTCACTATTAGTCAGGATAAGTTTGGATTTAATAAAAATAATCATAAGTATATTATAAATTATTCTAGAAAAGAAGAAGTTTCTTTAATTAAAGACATACAAAATGAAGTTGTAAGAACTGTACTTAATTATTATGATATGCCACCAGTTCATATCACACTTACTAGTGATGCTTATTCACAAGGAAGTGGATTAGCATCTTCTTCATCTTATACAATAAGTCTTATTAAGGCTTGTTGTTTATTCTTGGGAAAATCTATTACAGACAATGATGCTTGTAAACTTGCGTTTGAGTTGGAGAGGATTTATAATCCCTATTGTGGATATCAAGATCCATATGGGTGTGGTGTTGGGGGTTTTAAAAGGATTACTTTTATGAATGATAACTCTATCACTTATGAGTTTTTATCTACTGACATATTTGAACATTATGATATTCATCTTGTATTTACTGGTGTTACAAGAAACTCTAAACAAATCCTTAAAAATGTTACAGATAATTTAGATAAAGTTAAACCATTATTAGAAATTTGTGATGATGCATATAAGATTCTTATTGATGGTGATTATAATAAGTTTTTATATTTGTTAGATAAAAGTTGGTCTCAAAAGAAAAAGACATCTTCAATTATTGTGAAGAATGAAACTATTCGTGATATTGATTTGGTATTAGAAAATAATGATACTGTGTGTGCCCATAAATTATGTGGTGCTGGTAATGGTGGTTTCTTTTTAACATTTTCTAAAAAAAATACATTGACGATTCCCTATAAATCTGTTAAGATAGATATTGAAACTGATGGTGTATATGGTAAATCCATTTAGTGAATATGTTACTACTCTTCAATCTGCTCATATGGAGAGTGAATTTAGTAAGTATCAAGAAGCATTTAGTAATCATGAACGAATTATAATCTTGGGTAACGGTGGTAGCAGTTCAGTTGCATCGCATATCTCTCAGGATTATATGAAGTTCAGGGGTAAGAAGGTTTCAATTCTTTCTGATTCATCAATGCTTACGATGCTCACCAATGATTTTAAGTATGAGAATGCATATCAAAAATTTCTTGAGTATTACGTTGAGAAAGAAACTCTTGTTATTCTGATGAGTTCTGGTGGAGAATCTAAGAATATCTTGAATTGTTTGGAGTGGTGTGAACTTAATAATGTTGACTATGGTGTTCTTACTGGATTTCGACCAGAGAATACTATTCGCACCAGAGCAACCAATGCTTTGTGGAATTATTATATTGCCAGTGAGGACTATGGTGTGGTAGAATGTGTTCATCAAATTTTCCTTCACGGAGTGGTATGAAGTATTGCTTTGATTTAGATGGGACTATCTGCGATACTCCATGTGATCCAGATGGTCATAATCAAAGATATTGGGACTCTACCCCAATTGTTTTTATGGTAGAGACTATCAATCGTCTCTTTGATGAAGGTAATCATATTATCATTATGACTGCTAGGGGTAGAGGGTCTGGTAAAGATTGGACTAAACTTACTACAGACATGCTTGCTGAGTGGGGAGTTAAGTATAATGAACTAGAACCCATGTTCCATAAACCTACAGCAGATATCTTTATTGATGATAAAGGTATTGATGTTGAAGAATGGAAAAAGACTCAACCTCTTAAGAAGGGTATAGTTGCTGGAGCATTCGATCTTATTCATCCTGGGTATGTGAGGATGTTTAAAGAGTGTAAGCAGCACTGCAATCATCTTACAGTCGCTCTTCATGAAGATCCTTCAATGGCTAGACCCAATAAGATGAAACCAGTTCAATCTTTAGAAGATAGAAAAGAGGTACTTAGGTCTATCAAATACATTGATGATATTGTAGTTTATCAGGCAGAAGATACATTTTTATCATATCTTACTGATTACGATATTCGATTTGTCGGAGATGATTATGCCGATGGATCTTATACTGGTAAGAATATAGATATACAAGTCAATTTTATTAGTCGAGATCATGGTTATTCGACTACAAAATTAAAAACAGACATTTATAATAATGTCAAAAGATCAATTATTTCTGGAGTTAATTATGATTAGTTTGGTGACAGGTGGTGCGGGATTTATTGGATCTAATTTAGTAGATTATTTATTAGATAAAGGACATACTGTTATTTGTGTTGATAATGAAAGTTCTAATAATGAACATTTTTATTGGAATCCTAGAGCAGTTAATGTAAAAGTAGATATAACTGACTATGAATCTATGAAGAACTACTTCACAGATGTAGATTATGTTTATCATTTTGCTGCAGAATCAAGACTTCAACCTGCCATTAAAAATCCAATTCAGGCAGTTTATAAAAATTGCGTAGGAACAGCTACAGTTTTGCAATGTGCTAGAGAGAATGGTATTAAAAGATTTGTCTATTCATCTACATCATCTGCTTATGGGCATAATCCACATCCCAATGTAGAAACTCAACCCGATCAGTGTTTAAATCCTTATTCGGCATCTAAGGTCTCTGCAGAAAAATTCTGTAAGATGTATACTGATTTGTATGGATTGGAAACAGTTGTTTTAAGATATTCTAATGTATTTGGTGAGAGATCTCCAACAAGAGGTCAGTATGCACCTGTAATAGGTGTCTTTCAAAAGCAAAAAGAATCTCAAGAACCACTTACTTTGGTTGGTGATGGATCTCAAAGGAGAGATTTTGTTTATGTTGGAGATGTTATTAGAGCAAATTATATTGCATCAATTACTCCTCTTGATGGTTATTGTGGAGAAGTTTTTAATGTTGGATCTGGTAAGAATTATTCTATTAAAGAAATAGCAGATTCTATTTCTGATAATCAAAAATTTATTATTAAAAGATCTGGTGAAATGGACAATACTCTTTCTAATATAGATAAAATTGGTAGAGTAATGGGATGGAAACCAAAAGTTGATGTTATTGATTGGATTAAATCGTGACGTTATTATTGATATTGATATTAATTTATTTAATAATATTTTATGTTGACAAAAAATCAAATTAACCTTATTGTGGAGAAAGTAAATGAGTTCTAATATGATAAACTATATTGTTTGCTGCTGGTTTGGTCCTAGAGGTAGTAAAAAGTATAGTAAACTTATTCAAGATGATAATTTTTATTTTGTTAATAAACATCTAGAGTTTTTAGATACCTACTCAAAAGGCGACATTGGAAAAGCAACTTTTGTTATTAATGCTAGGGTAGATGAAGATATTGATACCATAAAAAAATTTTTTAATGGTATTAAGTTGAGTAGTAATATAAAAGTTGATTATTTTCTCCGTGATAATAAAGATAGCAATGGATTAGTTCGAGGATCTTATGGAGCTTGGAACGATGCTATAATTAAGGATGTAACGGCAAATACTGATATTGAAAAGTTCTTAATGTTTGAGGATGATTATATTCTTGTAAATGAAGATTGTGTTTATCCATACATTGAAAGATGTACAAAAGAGAGTCCTCTTGTATGTTCATATGTGATGAAACCAAATCAATGGTGCATTGAACATCTATCACATGCTACACCCGTATGTGTTGATAAAATGATTGCTAAAGAAATATATGATGAACATAAAGAAGTTTTATATTTTGAACAACCAAATCCAAGTTTATCTGATTATTTAAATCTCTGCAATGTTCAGCAGTTTTGTCAAAAGTATTTTACAGATAAGGGATATAAGTTAGTTGATGTTCTTGATGAGTATTCGACAGGATATTTGTATTGTAATCAACCAGGATTTGCTGAAGAACTATTAGTAGTGTTTGGAGATCCTCAGAATGAAACATTAGTTATTCCTATTGGATATATGGATTATGAATATGAAGATCCTTATGAATTGATGCCTAGCATACACACTAGATGATGAATTTATTTTCAATCTGTATACCAACCTATGAGATGTCTGGGTATGGACCAAAGATGCTTAGAGGATTATTGGACAATCTGAAATCCCAGACAATCCAAGATTTTGAAATTGTTATTTCGGATCAAAGTGAAGACTTAGAAACATACAAAGTATGTGAAGAATACCGTGATGTTCATACTATAAAGTATATTAAGAATTTTTATGCCAATGGAAGATCTGCACATAACTTGAATACATGTTTGGATTCTTCCACTGGAAAAATTATTAAAGTAATTTTTGAAGATGATTATTTTCTTGATGAGAATGCATTAAAAAAGATTGCTGAGAAATATGATGAGGGTTATAAGTGGGTAATGAATTCATTTACTCATACTCAAGACGATAAAAATTTTTTCAATTATATGACTCCTACTCTCAATGATCACTTATTAGATGGGGTGAATACGATGGGTAATCCATCTAATCTTTCATTTCTTAGATCTCATAAACAATATTTTGATGAGGATCTGCTATACTTAGTTGATTGTGAGTATTATTATCGTATGAATCTTTTGTATGGTTCTCCAGGAGTAGTTGATGATACTCTTGTTGCTATTCGATATCATGAAAGCTCTGCAACTATGAATCCAGAATTTATCTCTAAAAAAGATGTGGAGACTAATTACTGCGCCAACAAGTATTATGACATTTTAGAAGGATGACAGTAGCATTTAATTATCTTGGTAAACTGGGACAACTTGGAAATCAAATGTTTCAGTACGCAGCAACTTTAGGTATTGCTCGTTATACTGGAGTTGCATTTACAATTCCAGATCATGATGAGGTAGTTGTTGATACATTAGGCAATCGATTGAGAATTGAGTTGTTTGATTGTTTTGATATTAAACCTGATAATACTAATCTTCTTCAGACAGATCATGTTATTTCTGAAAAAGGATTTGAGTTTGACTCTACTATTCTTCATAGTAGTAGACAAGTTGATTATACACTCTATGGATTTTTTCAGACAGAGAAATATTTTAAGCACTGTGCTGATGAAGTTCGTCAGCAATTTTCATTTAAGCAAGAAATTATAGGTGAATGTAAGGAGATCATTGAAAATTATTTTGATGATCCAATTGGTCTCCATATTCGTAGAGGAGATTTCTTAATTAACTCTGGTAATCACTACAATCAAAGTCTTGATTATTATGAA
>Ga0209535_1002899_pt1 | contig 11140 bp, 11 predicted proteins | sample LinPmetageLP28_FD_184041 | JGI IMG/M metagenome (GOLD analysis project Ga0209535, IMG submission 184041) | Marine viral communities from the Pacific Ocean - LP-28 (SPAdes) (version 2) | ecosystem: Environmental > Aquatic > Marine > Oceanic | place: Pacific Ocean | collected 2009-08-22
TTATTGTTTCTTTTGGAGTATTCCAATCACAATATAATTCTTGATTATCAAAATCAATTTCAGTTACTTTAGTTTCCCAATGAAATTCAACACCACCATCAACTAAAAAGTCATACCAATTTTTACCAATTTCATGTAAATAATCAGTACCAACGTGCCATACTGGGAATAATCTTAAGCCAAAATATGGTTTAATAAAATCTGGTTCTGCTATAGGATTTGAACATTGTACTTCTTCTGGTTTAGGGTGGAAACGTTTAAAATTATCAATTACTTGGTCAAATAATTCCATCGCTTTTTCTTCACCACAATATTTAGATAATTGTCCTCCAATTGAAGTATGATAAGTTAATTTACCATCAGACCAACCTCCTGCTCCTAGAAAACCTGTCATTACCTCTTCATATGGTCTTAAATATGGATCTTTACCCATATCAATAATAGTGATTTTACCTTTAAATCCATTATCAACTAGCTTAGTAGCAGCATTTACATTTGCTACACCTGCTCCAATCATTACTACGTTTTTACTCATCTATACTTTTATTTTTAACACGTTAATATACGAAACTTAAATGTGGCCTCCAAACGGAGGCCACAGATCTCTTTAATTATTTCTAATCGGATAGGCTATGAATCTATCCTATATGTTTATTTTAATTTATTTTTATTTTTCTACTACTTTAAATAAACCTGGGTATTCTTTTTCAAAATGTTTAGCTTGCTTATAGCTACGACCAAAAACCCACTCATCTAACTCATCACCATCCTTATACGTGGTAACATCTACTTCCCCGTCTTCTATTTCGTCTTCAGTGCCAAATTCATATGGAGAATCTGCTAGTTCACCTGATTCAACGTCAAAAGCTACTTCTGGAACTAATAGTTCAATGTGATAGTCTACTTCTTCTTTTAATAAGCGACCTTCCGCTAAATATTTTTTTAAATCGAAATTATCCATTTATTTTTATTTTTAAATCAGTAGTACCTTTTAATATTCGGTGTATTCTACCTTCTGTTATAAATATACGATCTCCCTTTACTAACTCAAAGGGTAATTCATTATCCATTTGTAATTCCCACCCTTTGCCTTCTAATACTTCGATATCTCTATCTTCAGCGTCTTGATGCCAAACTAATTCTAGTTTATTTACATCTTTCGAAAACGTTCTTATATTACCTTTATTTACGTATGGGTTCAATGTATTAAGAAATTTTTTAAAATAAAGAGTTCCAACTACTTCCATTATAATAATACAATTTACTTGATCCTGCAGAGCCTGATGCCATTATCATTCCTTCTAATGGAGAGTCTGGGGTAATTTCTCTTCTATTTAATGTTAATATACTAGTTATAGCATTAGCTTGATCTACAGAACTTGTAATATGTAAATTTTCTACATAAGTTGTTCTTTGTTCTTGTGATACAAATGATGTACCACCTATTATATGAGAATTTCTATGAGTAATTGTATTATTTCTACCCCCTATAATTGTACTACAGCTGGCATCTGGTCCTGATATTACATTACTTTTACCTCCTAGTATAAATTCACCCATACCATCTCCAGTATATGTAGTATATACGCAATTACCATTACCACCTAAAATAGCTGAGTTGACACTCCCACTCACTATATTACCTTGACCTCCCATTATTGTAGATCTACAACTTAGGGCTTTATTACCGCTACCACCAAATATCCCAGAAACACATCCGGTTGCTTCATTATTGGCACCACCTACAACTGAGCTAAATCCTCCACCTGCTGTATTTTCGTTTCCACCTCCTATAAAATCATAGATTTGTACTGAATTGCTAGAACCTGTTGTGAGTGTGTTAAATCCACCACCTACTATTACACCTGCAAAAGAACCAGATATAAGGTTATTCTTTCCTCCTCCTATAAAATTATGACTAGAATTAGCATTAACACAAGAAATATTATTTAGTTCACCACCTGCTATACTTGAGGTAGGTGCCGCTACAGTATTACTTCCTATAGTTGGTTTTATTGAACAAGCACCTGTACCTGCTTCATATAAACCACTTCCTATAGTAACTGTAACATTATCTGCTGTTGGTTCTGTTACTGTAGCTCCTACAAAATTAAGTAAAGATAAATCTGTAGTAAGTGGTGTACCGTTATCTTGGACAGTGATAGAATTTCCTCCACCACCACCTGATCCTGTGTTAACTATAATATTAAAAGTAGAATTATCACCTTTTGTAAAAGTAATAGTATTACTTGATACGGATGCAGTTGTTAATAAACTACCAGTATTAGTAGAACCACTACCTGATATACCTGTTAAATTACTACCATCTCCTATAAATGAACCGCTGAATATAGATCCGGATACTACTCCTGCTACATCTAAGTTGTTCATAAAAGTATAACAAGCTTTATTAGATGTAAGATTTGAACCTATAATAAATGAATTTTCGTAAGAGGATGTATTATTAGAGCCTCCTAAAATTGAACTGTAATTTGATCCAGATGCAAGAATGTTGTTTTGACCCGCTCCAATATATGAATATTGTGAAGATGTAATTGTATTATTTTGACCTCCTCCTATTGTTGAAAAATCACTAGTAACACAAGATAAAGCATTTGTGGGTATAATACTAAAACTAGTATCTCCTTGTTTATATACTCCTGTACCCGCTGTTGTTGATGTATTTCCTGTTGGTCCACCACTATTATTTGGGTCTGAAGCTGGTAAGCTACCTAAGTGCATTTGAATATAATCAATATAAACAAAAGCCTCATCAGGTAAAACTGAGCTTCCACCTGCAGCACCTATTTGAAACATCTCAACAACACTAGAAGCAAATTGATTAATTAAATCACCACCTCCAAAATCAGTAACTGAGAAAGTTACGTATTGCCAATTAGTAGTATCTGAAAGATTAATCCCCTTATTTGTAAATAAACCAACATTATTTGGGTAAAATGTTGAATAATATTGGCCTTGGCTATTGGCTTTTGATACAGTAATCCCAGCATTGAAATAGGGTTGACTAGCTATTAAATTTGTTTTTAATTTAATATAAAAACTAAAACCAGCTATCCTTCCAAGTTGATATTGATTTCCATCTGTTATATCATATCTTAAACGAGGGGACCAAAAATAACCACTTCCTCGGGTACTTCCTCCAAGTTTTTTTAAACTAGTTTTTATAGAATAAGTACCATTATATGCTTCTTCAGTTGATTGATAAGTATTGCCTGGTACTTGAGACCAATATTGATTTTGCTGCGCACTACCTGTGCTCCATTCTCCAGGTAGGCCTGTTCCTTCGTTATATACTAATACTGTTTCAAAATCTTCTGGGGTTTTTTGGTCAAAAGCATCTACTCCTGCAGAAGAAGGTGTTGTAGCATTAGCTTTTACTTTTACATATTTTAATGGAATTTGATTTTCAGGATCTAATATAGGGAAAGCAGCATCCGCTGAAGCAGTTCCTGTTATATTTGTTATTCGTGCCCCAACACTTGAAGATAACTCAGCTACTATTGCATCTACTCTATCAAAAGTTGCAGATGCTGTATCTAAAGTAATAATACTGCTTGTAACACTAAAAGTATTTCCTATTAATTCAACATTATCTACTGATGCAGAGAAAATTAAACCAGAAACATACACTACAGATGTTCTAGGTGTTTGGGTAATGTTTAAACTACCTGAATTTATATTTAAACTACTATTTAAATTTAATGCCATGATTTATTGAATTCTAATTGCTAATAAGTTACCTGATCTATATACACCCCCTAAAGGTACTCCCCCAGCAGCTGCTTCTGCATCTCCGGGGAAATCTAAAGATGCTGATACATGAGCTAAATCTATTATTGCATTCATGCTTACACTCCCAGTGATAAATAAACTACCACTAACTGTTAGTTCTGATGATTTTAGAGATTGGTTTAAGTTTCTAACATTTGCCGCATAATTACTATGTTGGATTTTTTTAGTAACCCCACCATTTACCATTGCAAAAACATCGTCTGCATTTGGAGATAATAATTCACTTAGTTGTGATATTTTTTTATTTGCCATTTTAATTCCAGATTAATTTACTGCCATTTTCTTGTAATAAATATTCCCCATTTTCTAGTTCAATAAAGCTATTATTATCTTCTATTAATGTTTTTTTACCCTTTTTATGTCCATCTAACCAATGTAAATAAGCATTACGTTGATACGTAAACTCATTTATATAGAGGTTATATTTCTTAACTTGTTCATTTAAAGGTAAGAGTTTTATTTTAGGTAATTTCCTAAAATTTAACCAATGTATTTTATTAAATATATCTATTTCCATATTACCAGAAAGTATTCATTTTAGCACCTAATCCTAAAGCTGGGGCGTATCTTGGTAAATTACATGACCAATATCCTGCTTTAGTTCTATCTTTTTTATTTTTACAGTTATGTCTAGCAGCAAATGCTTTACGTGCTTTAGGATTTCTAATTTTAGCTCTTAAACCACCGGATCCAAATGATACTTTTTTAATTTTTTTAGTTTTAGGATCACGTACATAAACATAATATGCTTTTGAACCACCACGTTTTGGTTTATTTAATGGTGGGTCTTTTTTTTCTTTTTTCTTTTTAGCTTCGTCTAATTGACTTCTTAAAAGTGATTTCCAGCTAACCATTACTTGAGCTACTCCTTTTATAAATTCAGGATTTTTTAAATCACCTTTAAATTTACCAAATAATGCTCTTAAATCTTCTTTAAATTCAGATACTGATCCTGTTGGTTCAAATTTTTCGGAATCTGGGTCCTCTGGATTTCTTAAGAAACCACTATAAGTTTGTTCTAACATAGGTAAATCTAAAGGTACAGATTCACCTTCATATATTCCAAATTCACCTAAATGTGTACCAATCAATGCTTCATCTTCTTCACATAAATCGATTACATTACGTGAATACATTTTTCTAGCTTCTTTAATCAAAGCTAAATGTTTATCTGAACCAATACGATATACTGTTTCAAATAATGGTATTTTTTTATCTATGTGATATTGTAGGCCTTCAGATAGTAAAGATTTAACTTTACCTTCTGTTAATAAAGGTCCGTTTGTTTCACAAGTATTACATCCGCAGTTACACATATCTTATTTTATTATAAATATTTAACTAAAATCAATTTCATTGTTAAAATCAATTTCAACTTCTTCTTTATCTGGGTTTATAAATTTTACAATTTTTTCAATTCCTTGTGAAAAAATATCTTTAATTTTATTAACTACCGAAGTAACTATATTTTCATTAATTATACTTTCTTCTTCAACCTTTGAGGGGTTTACAATAAGAGATACAACACTCCAAAATCTATACTTACCGGTTTTTCCTTGAGGATTATCAGAGGATTTTAAATCAGCTTGTTTGGTTTGTGTTGATTTAAACCTAACTGTTAAATTCATTTTATCAGCTATTTTAGCTGCATAACTATCATCATTAACAGAGTGTAAAGTAGCATTTGATAAGTTTTTATCAGCTGATAATACCCAATCGGCAGATGCGGGACTATCAGGTCCAAATTTTTTATATCCTGACATTGCTTCTCGAGCAAATGCTATTTTAAATTTTTCACTTTTATTAAATAGACTCTGGAGGTTTGCTTTCATTTCTTTATGTGCTTTATCCCCATCAGTGATAATTTCGTCAGTATTATCTTTTAAATTTTTTTCTACCCCCCCAGATTTTGTTATACCTTTTTTAACAAATTTATCAAAAGTATTAATTACTGATTTAGCTTCAGGTGAATCTAATAAATCAGGTGTATCTTCCATAGCAGCATAAAAAGTAGCCATAGACTCTTCTTTACCACCACTCATTAACTGAGAGTTACCTACTTTTACTGATATTTTTTTATCGCCTAAAATAACATCGGTTTTTGGTGTTTTATTAGTAGCACCTTTACTTGACCAGAACGGGGTTAGAGAGACGTTTAAACCTCGCCCTGTTCCTTGAGCTGAATCGCCTCCTGATAGATTAAGGGATTGGATAATATTTTCAGCATCTTCAACCATTTTTGGCTTAGTAAGTAATTTTGCTAATTCTTTAGGATCAATAGCCCCTTCAGGAACTTCTTTTTTATTTACATTATACCAAGCCTGGACTAAGGCTGCCTCAAATAAAGTAGCATCTCCAGTATCAGCTTCTTCTAAGCTAAATTTTTCACCTATAGCTTCACTAATAATTGATTCCAATAACAAAACATCCTGATCATTATTCATGTCAGGATATCCTTTATCAAATTTATATGCAAATTTTGTAAAAAATTTATCGAATATACTCATTATTTTATTTTAATTTATCTCCAAAATGAACCTATTTCATCCATCCAACCTTCAAAATCCTCATCAGAATGTACAAACTCTACAGCTTTTGGATTTCCCAAGAAATAATCATCAATCATTTGTTCTGTATCAATTTCAAATCCTAAATATTCTGACATTTTGTCTTCATTAGTATCTAAAAATTTGTCCCCATTTTCTTCTGTAAAGTCTTTTTTATCTTGTTCAACGTTTGCAGGATCAGTAAACTGTCCATAGTTCATAGCATCTTCAAATTCACTTTCTAATTCTTCTATATCAACATTCATATATTTAGTAAAACTAAAGAAATCAAGTAATTCTTGCCCTCTTAACATACCTTTAACTTCTTTTCTATCTTTTGGATCAGTTGAAACATCTTTAAAGTAATCTATAAAATCAGAAAATCCTGTATATGGTATTAACTTTCTTATTTTTATATCTTCAAATGTTTTTAATGGGGGGGATAAACGAGAAATAAGAACTCCGTCTTTTGAAACATTTAAAATATCAGCACCATTTCTACCCTCTACCTTATACCCTGCATCTTTTAGGGAGTCGATTTCTTTCTCCCAATAAATTAAATCATCATATTTAAGTTTTTCTTCTTTAATTACACTTTCTGCAAGGAATTGTCTAAATCTGTATAGTTCTTTCATTTTATTTTATTTTTATGCTTCTACATCTACATCAACATCTACTTCTTCAGTTTCATCTGATGATGTATCTTCTGTGTCTTTGTTATCACTGCTATCATCTTCAATTTTCCCCGAATGAGCTAATATACGAGCTATAGCTTTAGCAGCCATTTCTTCCTCGTCTAAGTTTAGTAAATAATATTTTTTACCTTCTACTTTAGCTATCCAACTTTTTGGATCATAAATAAGAATAAAATTCTGCCCATTTAATAGATTTATACGAAAAGTTGTAGGACGTGGTGCAATCCAATCTATTGATTCTAAAAATGAATCAAATTGAACTGTAAGTAAATCTACTATAACATCTTTTAGTAAGGGAAATTTAGTTAATTCATCATAAGCTAAAGCAGCATCATCTGTTTTAGCCTTTTCAGCCATAACATTAATTGCTAGAGTTTTAATTTTCTGTCTTAATTCAGCTTTAGTCATTGTTATACAGCTTTTATTTCACCACCTTTATTAAAGATGTTTGTTACTTTAGTTTTACCTGTACCTTTATCATATGATACATTATATGTAGTAGCACCAGTCATTTCTTTATTAACTTTAGTAATTTCACCTGGATGTCCTAGATATGTTACTTTGTCTCCTACTTTAAATCCTTCAGCTACTTTTTTCTTACCTTGTGAAGATGATTTAGTTAGTTTTTCTCTTACTGCGTTAGATATTTTTTCATCTATAGTACCTGAAGTTTTACCTCTGGCAGCATAATAATCAGATTGTCTTTTAGCTTCTCTGCTTAAACCACCCATTACATGGTCAACAATATCTTTTAAACCTTCAGCTGAAATATCTACTGGGGTATAATTGCCATCTGTTATGTAATAATCCATTCCAGCTACACTTGATCCACCTTCTTCTCTCATTCCAGCTTTATAAGCTTCTTTTTGATCAATGCTGTAACCACCTAATTGACTAATAGTAAATTGGTCAGTGTCTTTATTATATTGGAAAATTACCATTTGACCAGGATTACTTCTTCTTTTACCACTATCATCCCTATCTTTAACGATATATCCTTCTACTCCTTCTTTTTTTGGATATCCGTCTGGTCTACGTTCTTTTACTACATATCCTTTATTAGCAAAGTAATCAAATAATTGACCACCATCCATTGCTTCATTAACTACTTCTTTTAAATCAGCATCTATTTCAAACTTTTTAAACTTATCTACATCGTTTAAACCTTTTAATTCAACTCTCTTACCGTCACTGTCTAAACCATACACTTTAGATCCGTCATCAGATGGGTTCTTTAAATGTGACTTAGCTCTACTTTTAGAAATTGATGACACCATTCCTAAGTCTTGTCTAGTAGCTTCATTCATATCATAATCACGAAGTTGTTTATTTATTTTTTCTAAACGATCTTCTAGTTTATTTAATTCATCGCCATATCTATCTGCAATAGGCCCACCTTCTGGTTCAGCTTCTTGCTCCATGTCTCTAAATAATTGGGCAATTTGATCTTTTAATTCAGCTTTCATACCTCTTAAGGTTAAAGCTTCATCGTAATCAATCATTTCTTTAACACCAACTTGATCTCTTTTTGCAAATACTTTTGCTTTGTCTTCATCTGATAACTTATTAAAATCATTATCAAATTCTTTGTGGGCAATTAAATCTAATCTATCTTCTTCTTCGTGGCTTAGTTTCCTATCTTTATATTGTAAATTTTCACTAAATGATTGCATCCAATTAGCTAATACTTCTCTTGCTGATTTTTGGTCTATACCAAATTCTTTTTGTAAATAAGGACCAGCACCAAACATATTAGTTACACCTGAGTCTCTTAATGCATCTAAAAATGTATGCATATCTTTAACTACACCTTCACTAATCGGGGTAGAAATATAATCTCCATGTTTATGTTTTTCAACACCAACTACTTTTTTAATCATTTTAAGTAGTTCATCTTTACTAATATCTAATTTTTTTACAGCTTTAGCTAATGGTTCTATACCAGCAGCTCCACCTTCATCTTTTAAAGTAGATTTAATTATTTTTTCAGCATCAAGTCTTTTTTCTACTTCTTCTTCATTAACTACATCAATATCTACTTCAACTTCATCTGCCCCATCAATCATAGCATCTATTTTAGCTACCATTTCTTCACCATCTAAATAGTCAAAAGCACTATCTAACATAGAATTTGCTTTGATAATTTTAGCTTGCCACCATTGTGGAAAGTCTACTTCACCCTGACCATCGTAATTATCTACTGCTCTATAAAGCATTTGTATCATTTGACCTGCTCTAGCTAATTCTTTTTTAAGCATGTGAGGTTCGTTGTCTTGATGTCCTACATCTAGATCTTCATTTAAACCATCAAATTTTCTTTGTTTTAAAGCAGCCATAATAGCATAAACAGCGTCTTGTTCGCTATAGCTATATCGTTTAGCCATAGCTTTAATAAAACGATTTACTGCTTGAGATACTTCTGGGTTGAGAGCTTCGTTTAAAGACTCATAAAATGCATCTATACCATAATGTAATTTAAGATCATCAATTAAGTCTTCTGCTTCTTCTTTAGGTGATCTATTGGATTGTTTTGCTCTACTATCTATAATAGCTATAAATTGGTCAAAGCCAGCATTGAAATTTCCTTCTTTAATAGATAAATCTTTTGTTTTATCTTGTAATATGTTTGATTTGATTAAAAAATCAAGAACTTTAACGAATTTGGTACGATTTTTCTTATCTAATATTCCTTGTTCTATTTGATTTCTAAGCGATTCTAGAGTATCTAAATCCTTTTGACCTAAACCATGGCCTTCTTCTAAACCTCTCATTTCGAGTTCATCTTCTTGACCTAGTGCTTTATCTTCTTCACCATAATCAGCTCCTCCTGAGGAGCTACGATCTATTGATAAAGAGTCGGCGGATTCCTTTTCTGTTAAGGCTGATTGGATTAATTCTTTGATTTTATCTTTATTCATGCTTTCTACTTTAGATTTTGCTTGTTTAGTAGCTATTCCATACATAACTTTTTCCGCATCCTTACCGTACTTTTTAACTAGTGTACGTTTGTTGGACAACAAACCTTGAATTGCTTCCGTACGTTTATCTAGTTCTCTTTCCGTAAGTTTGCGCTCGTTAAGCATGTATTAATCAGTATTTTGACCAACTACAAATTCTCTTGTAAAGAAAGTAATTGTATTACCAATTTGATCTGCTAATTTTTGATTGCCTAATTCGTTAGCAGCATCCATTGCAGCTTTTAAAGAATCTTGTACTACTTCTTCTTCTGGTGATAAGCCAACATCAACTGTTGTTTTAACACCTGGTCTTTCGATTTCAATATCGTCAGCACCTGCTTCCACTTCAACTTCGTCTTCAACATCGATATCAACGTCTACTTCTTCTTCTTCGTTAAGTGTAGATAATATATTTTCTTTAATTTTTGCTTTAAGCTCAGATACTTTCATTTTAGATAAAGCATCTTTTACATCGTCTTTAGCATCGTCGAATCCATCTTTGTATCCTTCTTGTTCAGCATCAGTACGAGCATCTTCTTTTTGAAGATCTGCTTTTTCGTCTTTCATACCATCTTTATACCCTTCTTCTTCAGCATCGGTACGAGCATCTTCTTTCATTCTCATTTTATCAGATAAATCTTCAGCATAATCATCTTCACCACTAATAGAATCTTCTTTTAATTCTACACCTTCACCATATTGAGCTTTAATAAACCCGCATACTTTTTTAGCACCTTCTTCTCCATATTTACCTTCGTTATCAGATAAACATTGATCAAATGGGTAAGAACCTTCATCAATTTTAGCTTTGGCTTCAAAAATAGTTTCTTGAATACTTTCTTTATTGATTTTGTTTTTGCCCTTTTTTTCAGCATCACGTTTGCCAAATTTTCCATAAGAATCGTCTCTACGATCTTTCATAGATTGTTTCTTGCCTTTTTCGGCACCGGTACGATCGCCTAGAGATTCGTCTTCTCTATCGTCGTATCCTTGCTTGTATTTCTTTTCAGAAACTTGTTCTGATTCGGTTAAAATTGCTTTATCTCCGTGGATTTTACCACTTTTGATATAAGCTTGATAATTAAAGTTGTCCATTAGTGTATATTTTTATTTATAAATATTAGTTTTT
>Ga0209535_1002900_pt1 | contig 11138 bp, 12 predicted proteins | sample LinPmetageLP28_FD_184041 | JGI IMG/M metagenome (GOLD analysis project Ga0209535, IMG submission 184041) | Marine viral communities from the Pacific Ocean - LP-28 (SPAdes) (version 2) | ecosystem: Environmental > Aquatic > Marine > Oceanic | place: Pacific Ocean | collected 2009-08-22
GTTCTCCTAATAGTTAAAAGTTGTTTACATTATAGTAAACCCTTACACCTATTTATCAAAGTGTGCAGGCCTACCCGTGGTAACTTTTGATCGACTATTATTAGAAATTGGCATACGAGGATCGTTTCTACTCATAAGTTGACGATTAATTGCATCGGTTTGTTGTTGAGTAAATTCTTCTACATGTTTTTTGTAGTTTTCACTATTCTCAACGGTATTTGCAGCTAAAGCCACATCACCTCGAACAACTAATTGTCCTAAATTTCCGTACTCTTGATTCTGGAAACCCGCACTTATTTCAGGGACATCTTCTGGACGTACAAATTCCCATCCTTCATGTTGTCTCTGTTGAACATTCTGATCATCATAAATACCCTTGATTGAAATACGAACCCATCGAAGAGTTAAACCCTTCTCTTTGAATCGTGCTTCAACTTCTGGTTGTATTTTTAACCAATTTTTTCTTTCGTACGTACCTCTCTGTTTACGAGCAGTCGTACTTGCCGAACGAGTAGCAGCTTTAACGTTCTTTATTGTGTTGGTAGTCATATCAATTATTACCTTTCTTTATCCACGTGGTTGTGTTAAACATTAACATAAGTGTAATCGTCACCGGCCTTCTCGACCTTGGCTTTCTCTTTAGCATACACATCAAGAGGTATATTCATCTTTTTAGCAAGTCGAACGTCTTCTTGTGACAATCGAATCTTACCTTTGGATGATGCTGAAGAACGTGACTTTCCAGCGACCACTTGAGCAGGTTTATTTGTTGGTTCTTCCTGCTGACCAAACTTGTGAGGCATTTCTTTCTTTAGCCTTTTACTTATCTCATTATAGAACTCTTTACTCTCCGGATCATACCCCTCATTAATAATATCTTCATTTAAGACATGAGCCGTTTGAGTTAATATTCTATCTTTATTATACCATTCACTATTTTCTGATATCCAATCTCTAGCATATTCATGCAACTTTTGAGGTTGAGGCTGCTGTTGAGGTTGTTGTACAGGTTCTGCTTTACTTGGTTGAGTTGGAGCTTTGGCAGCTTGGTCTTCCATGTAGAACCGTTTTGCATCAACCATTCTTATTTCAGTTGTTGCATCAGCAATAGTTTTTTGTGCATCCAACATTCTGTCTTTATCACCAGAATCAAAAGCATCTTTATAATTTTGTTCTGCTAGTTTTAACTTTTCTTTAAGTTGTCCTTCGTAGTTAACTAAACTAGCAACTTCTGTTTTTTGAACTTTTTCAGTAGACTGTGTTAGCTTACCTTCTAGTTCTTTAATTCTATTTTCTTGTAAAGAGAGTTGTTCTTCTCTTTCTTTACGTTGTTTAATTAATTGTCTTATTCTTTTTTCAGCACCGGCAGTATTAATGCCTTCTAACTCTTTGTCTTTTGTTGGCTCAGATACTTCAGATTTCTTCGGTTCAACAATGTAGCTGTCTTCAGTTTTACTGGGACTAGCCTCTTTCTGCTCAGAAGCTGGGGAGGGTGCCATTCCCTTATCAGGTGATCCTCCATCCTCTAACTCATATTCAACTTTGTCTGTTGTTTTGGAAACATCTAGTTCTTGGTATCCGTCGTCTTGTGTTTTAGTTTTTACTTCATTACTCATTTTTATTTCTCCGTAGTTACGAGTTACGTTTACGTCAATATTTTAGATTATATAGTATTAGCTACTTAAATCCAAACTAGGATCTAAATCAGCTGGGTTTGGAACGACCATTAATATCTGGTCATCAAACAAAAGAATCATTCTAATTCCTTGATAGAAAAATTTATCTCCTTGATATTTACCATACACAACATAATCTCCCGGCTTACACCATGACCCACCTTTGAATTTATTGGTATCTGCATAAGCTAACTCACCAACTTTTAGTACACGACCAACTGTTGTTAAATACTTTGCATCATCTTTAAATTTAGAAGGCAATAAAATACCACCTTTTGTTTTTTCTCTAATAGTTACCGGTCTAATTAGAACATGGTAACCGGGTAAACTTGGTAAAACTTCAGGGTCTTTTTGATCCTTATTAGTAATCCATTCGTCATTACCAGCTGCGGCTGTTGCTGCTCCTGCTGCTCTCATAATTAATCTCCTTCTTCAGTATCGTTGTAAAGATTTTTTTCAGCTAGTTTAGTTTCTTCAATAGCTAAAGTCAATCCTTCAATAATACCAACTTGATATTTATATTCGTCATAAGAATCCGACGAACCTGTTGAAATAGCTTGAGCTAAGTTTTCTTTCTTTTCCGTCAATTTACTTCGTAAGTAATCTGCTAATGAGTCCATATTGGGTGCAATTTAAAAAGTTCTGCTTCTGATATTTTCATCTTCTCTAAATAGTCTTCTTTGATCATAGCATTGGCTACCGATATAGGTGGCTCATTGTTACGAGCTCCTATTAAAAGTTTATGATGCATTTGAATCGAGGGCTCATCAAATTTTTCGTTAAAACCATCTAACATTAAAATAAGGTCTTGTGCTAAATTTTCCATATACCCAAATTGAATCATTGGATAATGAACTGTAGTATAATAATTAAAATAGTCACGAACAACATTTGGGGTGTTGACAACATTACTTAAAAAATCCTCATAATTTTCTGCCTTGCATTCTTTTTCTAATCTTAATTGTTCTTGCCAATTCCATTGATGACCATTTCGGTTTGCTTTCTTTTTAGCTCGATGATGAAACAAACTGTGAACCCATGTCATCGGATGTCTTAAAAAAGCAAAACATGGTTTGTCATGAATCTTTGGTGTATTGTGAGAATCGTAAACTGCATCACCAATTGGTTTAGCTCCTTCTACATAATTTAACAACATGTCTTTGACCCATCGACCTCCGGTCTTAGGTACGTGTATAAATACACTATTTGGTAGTTCTATTGCCATTTACAAATAAAAAGTCTCCGTCTGTAATATCGACCATAGTCTTAACAATTTTGACTCCTGATTCAATACTAGGAACTTCAACTAATCCCTTTCCTTTATGGTTATAATAACATTTATATCCTCGGTCAAAACAAAACTTAAAACTTGTTTCAACAGGATACTTATTGTACTTCTCATAAATCTCAATCATTAAATGAGGCTTATGTTTATCAATAAGTTTTTGACCACCATTTAAGACATCAAGTTCTGTGCCTTCTGTATCTATTTTAATAAAACAAATATCTGGTGTGTGTTTAAGATGCATCTCATCCAATGTGGTGGTTTCAACTTCAATTGGTTGTCCTCCGACTAAATCTTGAAAACCTGAATTAGACAATCGTTTATCGTCTACATAGAATGTTGATGTGCCTACTTTATCGGATACACCTTTATTCCATACCATTGTATTAAGACATTCTTTATTAATTTTTAATAACTGTTCGTATACCGGCGGAACAGCTTCATAACTTATGACACTGTTTGCATATTGTGCAAAGAACTTTGTATACATACCCACAGCTGCACCCACATCAATAACTGTATTATCTGTAATATAGTTTTTAGTTTGACTTAACATATAATGAGTGCTGTGTAAGTCATAATAATGTTGGTTGAAAACTCGTCTATTTAAAACCTCGTCAGAGAGATTAAGTTGTTGGTTCATTCTGTTTTTTACCACACGTTGGACATGAAAAGCTACTAAATAATAATTTTAACATTTCTGGGTCCTCGTCTTCGTCTTTAAAGTTCATCCAGTTTATTTCTGTATTACAATGTTTACATTTTAACATGGTTTTAATATTACCTGTAAAGCTATTCGTTTTCCTTCTTTTACATGTGTGCCTCTATGCCAACCATAGTTTGGTTCAAACAATATAAAATTACTTTTGTCTGAAGTAAAGTGTTTTAACATTATTTGAAGTCTCTGGGATAATGGCTCTTCGTCTGTAAATTGTCTAGAAAAGTATGAGTTCTTTCTTGCCCATATCGGTAAGGCAGCATTAGCAGCCCTATCTTCAGGTGTAGATAAAGTATTAACCAATTGATTGCTTTTAGCAAAGAATATTTCAAGTTCATCAAACTCCCATCGATGAGATTCAGGTATAAAAGCAAAGGGCCCATTTGTTTCTGTTACTTCATTTAAATAAATAATACTTTTAATATAATTGTACTTTGGATCTATGTGTAACGTATACAGTTTATTATGTGGATACTTACGTTGATCGTTTTGAAAATACTCATTAAACGTATCATGGTTATCACTAATATGTAAGTTGATATCTGTAATAGAAAAAGGTTTTGGTAATAGATTATGCTGTGTGTAAACTTTATTTAACTTGTCAAAGATAATATGTTCTTTTGGTAAGTTTACTATTTTATCTTGTATTCGTGTATTTCGAATAGGATGAGCTTGCTCTAACGTTTCTATATCTTGTTTTAAACATTTATTTAAATCATCGGTATCAATAGATGTATCCCAATATCCTTCGTCATTAAATTGTTTGTTTTTAATTTTATAACTAATATTGTCATTTCGTTGTTTTAAGACTAGTTGAGAAACAGCTTTTTTAAATTGATTTTCAATATGAGTACTATATAGAAACGTTTGTTTACTGTCGAGTTCTTGATATAACCTTTCTAGATTACTTACGAACATACTTTTGTCGTAAATTCTTATCGCATGACTTAGCCTTAAATAATACTCTGGGTAATCGTTTGTATTAACAACTTGTTTACCCTCAAAAACTACAGCTGGATCTGGAAGTGAAACACCGTGATGTTCTATTTTATCCAACATACTTTTGTTCAAGTTTTTGTAAACTTGCTAGTGTATCTTTATTTCTTTTTCCCAATTCTTTTTTTCCTGTAAATCTTTTATATTCTTTTTTAGCAGTTTCAAAATCGTTTTCAATCATGGATTTAACAAATTTAGGATGAGTTCTTAATGTACCAATATTATATGTATAATCTGTTAACAATTCTAATTTATCATTTTCAATTGAATCTGGATCATATCCCATATTTTTTAAATCTTGTATAGTTTTATTTAAATAAGTTGGATAAACAAGTTTAAATAAATTTCTTTCAACTTCTGAACTTACTTTAATATTTTTATTTTTATTAGCAAAATTAATAGCACTTTCTCCAGATAATTGTACACCTTCAGAAAGTTTTATAGCTTTATCTTCAGATACACCTGAAGTGGTTAAGTCATTTATAACTTGTTCTTTTGACTTTTCTTTCATATCATAACCTGGCCCTATTGTTACACCAGAGTTTATTGAAGGAACATGAGGTTGTTTACTTTTTGATCCAATTTCTTGTTTAAAAGTAAACTCCCCAAAATTTTCTGGTAACTCTCTAGTCATTTCTTCTTCTCTTTCTGTTTCGGTTGTTAATTCAGCTAGTTTATTATCTTGAGCTTCTACTACTTCATCTTGATCATCTACTATAGCAATATCTTCAACTGGTGGTTTTTCTACTTCTCTAGCTTGTTGTTTTTCTTTAAAAGATCGTTGAGGGTCAATTCCTTGAGCTTCAAAAGCCTGTTCTAAAAAATTCTTAGGCATGACATTTTGTCTTGTTGTTGGAGGTGTCATTGATGTTGGCATAGCTGCAACATCTGCTGCTTGTTTAAATTGGTCTGCAGGAGTTCCTCCACCAGCTAATTCAATAGGAGGTTGTTGAGTTTTTGTTGGTTCGTTCTTATCAATCATTTTTAACAAATCCATTACAACTTTAGCTGTTAAATTTCCTGTATCTGTTTTCTTCTTTTCTTCAATTTTAGCAGCCTCTACCATTGCATCAATATCAACTTCTTTTTCTTTTAATTTAAATTCTTGTTGTTGCATTTGAGCATCAAAAACACCTTTTTCTCTTCTTAAATTTAACTCTTCTTTTTGTATATTTAAGTTTTGTTGTTCAACACTGTCTAAACCTCCTTGAGCTGCAAGTTGATTAGCTTGTAAAATTTGTTGTGCACTTTGAGCCATAATCATACCCAAACTACCACCTTCATCTACTTGTCCTTCGTTGGATTTCATCATACCACCCATCTGTTCTTGGAATCTTAGAACCATATGTTCACGTATGTTTGCCATAAGAACTGGTTGAACTTGTTTCATAACTTCATTAGCTCCATTTAATGGATCTTGTAAGTAAGCTGTTTTAACTGCAATATGAGAATCGTGGTCTTGTCCTGGAAATGCTTTAATTGGCATACCTTTAGAAGCTGTCATAATATCAGCTAATGGGTCTTGTTGTTTTTCTTGTTGTGGTTGTACCAAGAATCTATCTGGATTATCTATATTAGCTGCATTTAAAATTGCTTTGTTTACCTCTGGCATATTAAATGTTCCCGGAGGAGATTGTGAAGCTAGTTGTAATAACATTTGGCTTTGAGCCAATCTATGGGCGTTAGATGGTATGTTTGGATCACTAACAGGAATAACATCTACACGTCCATCAAAATCTTGCTTGAATATCTCAGCAGATTGCCCTATAATGTCATAAGGATAACTTGTAGGTAAAAACTCATGGTTAATCCTAGCTAATATTTTAAACTCGTCTCTTTGAGACTTGTGGAGTCTTTTGTGAATTGCTGAAAAAAACTTACCTGATGCTTCTAATAATGCTAACGTCGTGCCAACCGGTCCATAATTCGTTGAGTCAGCAACAACTTGGTCAGTCGTGTCAGCAAATTTCTGCCCAGCAGTGGCTACGTACCCTAACATCTGATATAGAACTTGCGATGGTTCTTTATACGGCAGAGGAACTATGGATTTGCCCAAGTCAAGTCCTGTCGCCTCTACGTCACGAAACTCCCCCGGCATTATCGGAGTATTATCTCCAACAACTCTTACACCCCTAGCTTTAAAACCTCCAGGTAAATTAGCAAACTGACCGGCATCAACTAAGGCTCTCATTGCAGCTGTAGCTGACATCGTTAAATTACCTAAGAAATGTATGAGACCTAAACCGTAAAATCCAAATCCAGGCACAAACTTATAAGCAATGAAATGCTCACGTTTAAGATATCGAACATCTCCGTCATTCCAATTACGCCTAATACTTAAAACTTTTCTACTCGATTCTTCAACCGTTACAATATACGGCCAAGCCTCTCCATTAGGACTATTAAATGGTTCTGGTAAATCAAGATATACGTGTTGCTCTAGTAAACTATAGCTTGGATCATATGGATTATCATCATAGGCTGACAGTCCCATTATTTGTTCTGCTTTAGATGTAATTGATCCCCTATTGGTTTTATCTGGATCTCCTAAATCTACATCTCTGTACATATCTGCATTAATTTCTTTTTTAAGATCATTTTCTGTACGATAAATTAAATGAGTATATCGATCTGCTCGCCTAAGATCCGATACTAAATTAGAAACTTGAAATTGGTCAATCGGAATAAATTCTGATATCGGTCTTCCTAATGTTTCATCGTAATAAACTTTTTTAATGGCTGTACCAATAAGTGGTAGATGAAAGAGCATCTTTTCAAACTCGTCAAAATACTCTGGCATATCATCTGTAATTTGATAATTCATAAAGTCTTTAACACGTTTAGCTTGTGCTTCTTTTTCAGGAGTTGGATTACCAAGAATTTGAGTTTTTATAGGTCCTTTGGATGGAAATAATTCTTGGCTGGCTTTGGATTGAAACTTGACTGCATTTTCTATTATCAATGGGTGAGTGGCTGTACAAGCACCATCAAAAGGTTCTGTTGTTTCTTCTAGTTTTAGTCCTAGTAAATCAAACCCACGTTCAAATGTTTGTTCCCATTCTCCTCTTGAATCTTTGTCACTTTGATAATTATCTAAAACTATTGCAGCAATATCTTCTAAATCATCTTCTTCCATTAAATCAGCTAAGTTAGTGTAAAAATCTCCACTAATACTTGCTAATACTTTTGCACTGTCTTCGTTTAAAGCAACTTCAACTTCACCTGTAATTGGATCGACATCCACTGCCATATCTTCTTCTTGTTCTTCATCTATCGTTACTTCAACACCTAAGTTTTGACTTTGTGCCTCAACTGCTTCTTTTGCTTTATCTAAGGGTGTAGAGATATCATCAGGGTTTTTTTCAATAGCCATTTTATTTTGTTACCTTCCAATAGGTTGCCTTGTTTTTTTTATAATTATTATCTTCACTATAATACGGATCGTGGGGATGTTGCAAGTGCCAAGAATCTTTCATATAGTGTATTGCCATGACCATCGTGTCAACTTGATCATCGTGTGCTGCATTTGGAAAACTAATTGCTTCATCAAATAACATTTGTGCCCATGGCTTCTTTGGTAAAAAAATTCTGCCTGCCTCTAATAAAGGAGAAGCTGCATAGGCTCTACTTACTTTATCACGGTCCGGTGAATATTCCAAGATTGGAAGTCCAGCCCTTCGTAAATCTTGTATCAAACTTTGTCCACTTGCTTTCTTTTCTATAATAATTAAATCTGGATCATGTTCTTCAAAACACTCTTGAGCATTACTTCTTAACTCTGGATACTCAAACCGACCTCTCGTGTTACCAAGTAAAATTAAATTACCAATGTTTCTTTCAATACCTTCACTATCGGTTTCAACTGTATTAAAAATACCCCATGTTTGAATGACACTAAAATCTGCTGTTGTTCGTGTAGAAAATGCAGTATCCATTGTTTGTATTACAAAATCACAATTAGGAGGACTGTCTTCATCCCATATTTGAAACCAAGCTTTCTTTAAAATACCACCTTCGTCAGGCACAGGGTTTTGCATGTACAAAGATTCCCAGTATCGTGAACCATTGTGTCTACGTATTTCTGCTTCATCGTTTTGTAATATCTCTTTGGGTTTCCATTCCGGAAAATAAGACTCTCCAATCGGTAATCCTAATAATTTACTACTCTCTTCGTTTACCCATGCAGGAATATTTATGACTTCCCAATTCATTGGATCATCTTTAGCCATATCCGACTGAGCACTTAATAACCAACCACAAATATCATCTTCGTGATATCGAGTGTTAATAATAACAATCGATCCTCCCGGCATTAGTCGTGTTCGTAAACCAGCTGGATACCATTCTTTAATATATCGACGGCCTGCCTCACTAAATGCATCTTCTTCTGACATAACGTCATCTAACAAAGCTACATGTGCACCACGACCTGCAATCTGTGTACGAACACCTGCCGCTACATAAACACCGTTTTTATTGGTTTGCCATTTACCAGCGGCTCTAACGTCTGATCTTAATTTTACATCAAAGATATCTTGATACGTCTGATCACTAACTAAATCTCTTACACCACGACCAAAGTCACTCGCAAGTTGATCACTATGTGATACGGATAGAATTTCATGTTGTGGATGGTTACCTAAATACCAAGCTGGAAATAATTTAGAGCAGACAACAGACTTAGAAGAACGGGGTGGTAGAAAAACCATCAGTCTTTTTATTTTACCTTCTTCAACTGCTTGTAATTTATTACTGATAACTTCTATGTGTCGACCCATTTTAAAATCGGCAACTAGTTTTGGGGCAAACCCTTTAACAAAGCTTAAAAAATTTTGTTTAATGTTTGTATAAGCATGATGCCTTAGTAGGTTTAACTGTTCGTCGTTAATCACGGTTTGCATTATTTTTTAGCTCGGTTCTTCGATCTTTTTACAACTCGTAAATTTTTCTTTGAGTTGTTTTTAGGGTTACCATCTTTATGATCAATATCTTTTTTATCATTCTTTGTAACTTTACCTTTTTTTAGGTACTTACGTCTCATTTTGTTACGGCTGGCTCTGTCCTCTTTTGATTTTTTACTTGATTGAAATTTTTTGTACTCTTTTTTATAATTCCTAGCCATCTTTTTTCTCTTTTTTCCTACGACCACCGTCAATTAATTCAAAACCAGCAAGCTCCGCTAGTTTTTGTATGTCTTTCTTTTTGTCACCCGTTTCAAATCCAGTAGTTTTAACGGTTTGTTCAACTTTATCTACAAACATACCTAGATGTTTTGCAATATGCTCCATTGATTTATTCGCATTTGTGTAATCTTCTTTTATCATAGATGCTTGATGAACTTCTGCAAGTTTTTCTAAGACTCTACTCTTATCCCACACAACTTTACGTATCGCTTCCTCTTGATATTCAGCAATTCGTGCAGCAATCTTCTCATCTTTTAATAAATGTCTTGCTCGAGCCCTAGTTCTCGCTTCTGTAGTGTCTAAATTGTAGCCGGCAACGGTATATGCCTTTACTTCATCACCATGTCCTGAAAATTCCATACAAAATTTCTCTTGCATTGCTGTTAGTCCACGAAATAAAGGTATTTTTCTATCGGTTTTAACTGGTTCTTCTAACATCTGTTTATTATACTCCTCCGGGTTGGTTTTAGAAAGTCTTTTAAGCCGTCTTTGACGTAATTCTTGTCGTATGTCTTTTAATTGCTCTCCTCCATTGTATTTTCTAGAGGCTCTTACGGTCTGATACCTGTGTATTAGCTCCTTCTCCGTCATTTTTCCATATAAAATGTGTGTTTTTGGTTTTGTCATAGATTGTTCTCCGTGGTTTTAAAGTGAAAGGGGAAGTAATAACCCACAAAAGCTTCCCCTTTCGAGTTCCGGGATCACTTAGCCGTAGGAGACGAAGCCTATTCCTAGTCTTTCATAGGTCACTAGGTAGATTCAACCGGTGCATTAAATATAAACGGTTTATTGACATGATGCAAGTGTTTGTTTATTATTGGAAAATGGATGTAGATAAATTTTTATATACTCCTATGGTTGTTCTTGACCATAGAGTTATGGAATACGATTTTTGTTTAGACAATGTACAAAATAAAAATGGCTACTATTTAGAATTTGGTGTCTTTGAAGGTAAGTCGATAAACTATATGGCTCACCGTAAACCACAAATTACATTTCATGGTTTTGATAGTTTTGATGGGTTGCCCGAACAATGGTTTATGGGTCACAAAGTTATTGAGAAAGGTTTCTTTAGTTTAAAAGAATTACCGAATGTACGAAATAACGTAAATTTATATGAGGGGTGGTTTACTGAAACCATACCCGGATGGAAGAAAAATCATCGTGGTCATATTTCTTTTATTAATATTGATTGTGATTTGTATAGTTCTACAAAAACAATCTTTGATGAACTGAATGATCAAATTGTAACTGGCACGTTAATTCGGTTTGATGATTTG
>Ga0209535_1002901_pt1 | contig 11131 bp, 5 predicted proteins | sample LinPmetageLP28_FD_184041 | JGI IMG/M metagenome (GOLD analysis project Ga0209535, IMG submission 184041) | Marine viral communities from the Pacific Ocean - LP-28 (SPAdes) (version 2) | ecosystem: Environmental > Aquatic > Marine > Oceanic | place: Pacific Ocean | collected 2009-08-22
GATCACCCAACCCCTTCATATGGGTGTCAGTATCTCCTTGCCAACCGTGTATACCGAAAGCTCCTTTAGCTAATACATCTTCAAACAATCCTGTAACTCCAGATATATACGGACCTGTAGAGATGATTGAAGTTGTCGTTTCATTCCCGCGAGTTGTAACAGTCTGTAAAGTATCAGCTTCCGCTGGATTATTCTCACCAGTAAGAACAGGAACACCGCTAACGAATAGACCTTCTCCGAACATTCCACTAGTTGGGACATAAACGCCACCAGAGAAGTCTAAAGTCGCAGTATGAGCGCCACTAGAAGCATGGATTCTATCTTGCCCGTCTGCTAATACTGTCGCTCCACTGTGGGTTACTGGTATCTCTACTTTGTTTCCTAAAGCAACAGCATAGTCTCCACTAACTTTGGAGGCTTCTCCTGGACCTACAAGGGCGAACCGACCTGATGATTCGGTAAACCAACCACCTAAAGTAACCGAATCACTGCCGTAAACTTTATTTCCCTCTCCCCCTAATACAGAGCTGAACGTTCCATGAACCTCGTTTTCTTCTCCACCTCCGATAAAAGAGTAACCATTTCCTCCTGAAATTATGTGCGAGTTACCTCCAACTATAGCGGATACAGGATCATGGATTTCATTTGTTTCTCCTCCAGCAATAACACTACTAGACGCATTTTCTATTTTATTGTTTACACCACCCCCAATTGCGGAATGATTAGAATTTAAAATATCATTATCTTTTCCTCCGACACTTGAAGAATATTGACTACCTGTGATGTCAATTTGAGAACCACCTCCAATAAAGTTAAAGTTACCTCCTGATATGTTATTAATTGTTCCTCCAGCAATAGTATCGTAATCTCCGCTGATGTGATGACCTGATCCTCCCAAGATTGCTGATCCTGTGGAAAAAATGTAGGATTCTACCCCCCCTATTACAGCTTTTTGTTCAGTTTTAATTGAGTATCCATCGCTTGTAGCTATTTTTACTTCAACTAAATTACCTATTACTTCTAATTTACTAGTTGAAATGCTTGTCGTACCTATTCCAACGCTCTGGGTTGTAGTGTTACCTCTGTTAGTTACAGTTTGTAAAGTGTCTGATTCCGTTCCTGCGGCATCTCCAGAAAGTAAATAAGGAATACCTGTCGGACCAGTTAATCTTCCTGCTTCTCCTGTTCCTAATGCATTACCACTGACATTGAGATTACCTTCGCCAAGGTCATCTCCTTCTTCTCCTGCTTGGATTGTAAAATCTCCTACAAGAGTTTGCTCTCCTTTATTATGAAGAACTAAATTTTCTCCTGCTGCCTCTGGCTCAAGGGTAAATGGTCCTACATTAAATAATTCCTCTTTAAATCCTACTTCAGTATCGGCAGCTAATTTAAAAAATAAACCTGTTCCCTCTGGGATTCCATCATTAGCCTCTAGTCTAATTCTTTGACCCTCTTGCAGAGAATTAAGAGGGTAGTTTCCTACTAAAGAACTTCTATTTGTTGTGAAGTCTTCACCAGTTCCATAAAATAAAAGAAGATTTCCTAAATTTGTAAAGTTCGGTGATTCATTAAATCCTAAATCAAACTCGATAAACCCAGTGACACCTGAATTATTTATTGGTTGATTGTTAAAATATTTGATAGCATCAGCTCTATCAGCAGGGGAGGATATACTGCCAGTGTCTGGTGGGTTATTATTTGTATAGCTTTCATTTAAAACTGTTTGCCCCGAAGAGCTTACAAATACTTTATTGAAAGTAGCTGTATTAGCATATAAATAAAACTCACTGGTGTGAACACCCCCGTCTTGGTTTACTACTTCGTTTCTGATTCCGAAGTTTCTAGTAAAATTGCCGAAAACATCTATGTTTTGTGAACTAGAAAAACTAAAAGTAGAGTCTCCACCGATTCTATAATCTGCGAAAGCTACAGTTCCATCTGTATTTAAAATACTTATTTTCTGCCCACTTACAAATGGGTCAGCAGCTATTTGTGCCGCTGAAGATAATCGCTCTCCATTTCTGTTTAAAATATTAAACTGTAAAGTTACATCAGCTCCTTCGGTGTAAACTCCGCTTCCAGTTGTAATTTTAGATAAATCTGTAGAATCGGCATCAAAAGATGTTTGGAACTCATGGATATCGTTCGTCGTGAAAGATCCTTCATAATAACCAGATGTAGAAATATCACCAGCGGTTGTTCCGATGCCTATTTTTGTTGGTGATGAATTAGTTCCTCCAATATACGCAGCATAAAAAGCACCTTGATATTCTTGGTTTTTTTTAGTGTAATAAACAGAACTACTTCCTACGGCAACCTCAACATAAGGGCCATCCTCTGATCTTAAATCTCCAATAGGAGTGGTCCCACCAATAACAGTAGCCACTCCAGTAAAAATGTTCGATACCGAAGCTCCCATCGATACAGGTAAAATACTACTACCTGCTCCAATTGCACTCACAAACCGAACATCACTCCATTGTTCAGCGGTTGCTGTAGCATGTAAATATCCCCCTGCTCCTGTAGCTCCAGTAGCAAAATCTCTAGCTTCTTTTGCGTATGCAAAAGCTGCCCCAGTCTTGGGTATTTTTAATACTGTATAGCCTGTTTGGTTCATTATAGGATTGTTATTCTATCTAAAAATGATTTAGAAAATGTTAAAGATTCTTCATAAAGCACAAATATTCCTGATGATGAATAATCAGAATCAAAATACGCATCGACACCACCACCACCTCTATTACCTAGCGCATTCACCTTGAAATTATATACACCCACCTGACCAAGACCTGTAAATTCTCCTCCAGTAGTTTGATTGGTAGTGTTTGATGCTATAAATTGACTGGCATATTGTCCATTAGGTAAATCTAACACCATATTGTATCCTGTGACATCGCTAACCGCATCCCACATTCCTGTAATAGTAAAGGTTCCATCTGAAGCATTAGGTAATCCTGTTGTAACATTGTCAAGAGCGGGAGCATCTAATGTTTTATATGTGACTCCATTGATTGTTTGAGCTACCTGATAACTAAAAGTATTTACTTCGTTTTCTATACTTATATTTTTATCAATTAAGTTGAACTTGCCTGTATCGTATTTCGTAGCAGTAACCAAGTATTCATTAGCAGCTTCCTCCTGCATAGAAATGACTTTATAGAAAAATGGGCTGGCTTGTGGTCTCTCAAATTTCGCAGGGCTACCTAATTTAATAAAAGGCAATATGCTTGGATCACTGAAACCAGAAACTATCGATCCATAATCTTGATCTATAACAGACCCTGTAACACTTAAAATAGATATTTGATTTGGAGTTGCTACAGAAAGTTCAGATTCAGTTATACCCCTCGTCGAAACTTCAAAATTAGTTATACCACTAAATATATTAGCGGCTCCTCTTGTTCTAGCTGGCATATTATATATAGCTAATTTACCAGTGTTTAAATCGGATAATGTTTGAGTCCCTGTTAATTCAGATATAAAATCTCCAGATCTTAAATCAATAGGGCTTGAACCTGTTCCAGAGGCAAAAATCCATCCTATCGTTACTGGATCAAAGTAAACCATTGTGCCGCTTTCGGCTAGACCTGTATAAGCTGCGTATTGCTGGAATCTAGTATCTCCTTCTCCTGTGGCTTCAGGATATCCTTTAGTATAACCAGAAAAACCATATTCTCCTGTGTATCTGACATAATCAGCGGAGTCCATGCCTGTTACTGTAAAGCTATCAAATCTTTGCCTTCTGGAATTAGCTATTTCTTCTAATTCTTCGTAAGAATCAGAACCTGTGGGATTATAAACACTCAAGAATCCAGTCATTGATGAAGAGTTGAATTGGTTTGTTAATCTAATAGTCTCTGCTTCTAAATCTACAGCTAATACTTTTCCAAAATTTGCTACATTAGTTTTTAATTCATCTTCGATTATTACGAGATCTCCAGGTTTGCACAATAGACTTTCTAGTCCTGCGGTAAATGCAACCTGTTGGTTCTCTTTTATCTTGGAAAATATTTGGTGTTGTGCAGTTCTACGGGCCATCGCTCTAGATGTGATACCAATACCTTCTATTTTTTTCTTAAAAATACCGCGCTCTCTAATATCTTCTTCGTCTTCTACCACCTCTATCTTAGGTGAAAAATTATCGAATCGATCTCTATATCCTACTTCTATGCAGTTAAACTGCTCGTCCCTTCTGTTATTAGAGTAAAAGAAAAGACCGTCTTTGACACTTTCGTTTGTAAACAAGTTGACTGCTCCTCTAGGTCTATCATCTACAAAATTAATTTCTGAATTACTAAAGAATGTTCTGCCTCTGAATAAACTCGCGATTGTATTTATTGCGTCAAAAATCTTCTGTCCTTTATCGAATACAATATTACAAGAATATCTAGGCTCTTTACCCCCTCTTCCATCAGTTACCCCTTCAAAATATCCTTCCTCGTCTACAGCGTCACAAAATCTTCCTATTTTGTATAGCTGCCACTTATTAATAGTGTCACTATCTATATGAGAACCCATTCCATACCTAGAACTTGTAAGCAAATCATATAAAATCCAAGCGGGATTATCTGTCCATACTAATTCATTTCTAAAAGACCCATCCCAATCTCCTTTGTAAATTAACTTATCTCGTCTACTTGTATTATCGAAAAGTTCTTGATTATTATAATATCTTTTATCTCTTCCCCTTTTTGTAGGGAAGTAATTACTTGGGACTTTGACTTTTTTTAATTTACAGTCAAAGCTTCTTTTGGGAATACTACCAAAAGACCTTGAGTCTAATTTTGTCCCTACTATCGCAGAATAAGGATAAGGAAGATCGACGTTAATTATCTCTGTTACTTTTTTTACAGAAATTTCTTTAGCTAACAAAACAGAGTTACTTTCATAAGAAAGTTTAGTAATTTTTACATATCTTTTTTCGTTGGTATCTTGTTCTAAAGCCCCAGCTTCTATACCCACTTCGCCATCAGCACTCAAAACTTGTTGATTTCTGCCTTTAGCTTCGGGCAATTCAAAAGGTTTAGATAGATAGCCCCCTTCATCTTCGTCACCAATCTGAATTACATACTCTCTACCACTCGCAGCTTTGTAATCGGGGTTCCCTATATCAATTAAGGTGCTTGATTCGATAAGAGCTACAATACGATATGTGTATTCTCTGTGTATTGTAAGACCTCCGCTTTCACGTATTGTCCCTGTTTCTACTCTAATGTTAAGAACTGTCGGGAATGTACTCCCTATAGATAAATCTGCATTGGAGTTATCTCTTGCTGTCCTGACATTATTTACATTTGAAATTAAAGTATCTTTTAAAGATCTTACATCTAGAGTTACAAATACTTGCTCTACATTAGGATTATATATTGTGTGTATAACAGGTATTTCTTTTTCATCAAAATCCGCTAAAGAATTTTCTCCCCAAGTTGAATAATTTCTGTATCCTCGCTCATACCTCATGTCATCACTCCCCTCATCTAAGGGCAAAAAATCATCTCCTAGTTCTGTGTTATAATTATCCGCAGATTTTGTTACTGTCGATGCTCTAGTCAACATACTGGAATTACGGATAATTCTTTGTGGTGTATTTTTTTGATAGCGCGTACCCACCGCTTCATGTGGTGCAGTGCCAAAAGGTCCGAAAATTTCCCTGTCATACGGATGATCGATAAAAATTCTTCTAAAATACTTAAATGGATCTTGTGACTCTTCTCCTTTTTTAAATTCAGCTAAGACATTACTATAATTGTATTTTAAATCAGTCCTATTAAAATTATTAACAGTAGCATCTGTTTCTATATTATTAATTTGATTAATATCAAGATTTTTTGCATAGCTAAAAGAATTTAAATCACTTAATGCCGCAATTACCTCCGAAGGGATTTTAAAAGTTAAATGATTCGCAGTGACTAATTGAGTACCCAGAAATCCTGTACCGAACGTAGACGTAGTATCTACTTCGATTGGGAACTCAAAAATCAAAAACCCATGCATGTTTCTATTCAGAGTGCCATCAGCACTAATTTCGGGGCATGTTACATCTGTGACTCTCATGCCAGCACTTTCCATTACTGCAATCAAGTTGAATTTGTTTTCTGATCCAACTGGGAAAGTAGACATATTAAACAACTGTTGCCCGTCTACAATAGATTTGTTTAAATTAGCATTAAGGTCTTCTACTTTTACTATAATAACCCCACCGTATTCTATTGGATCTAAATAATTAAATACTAAATCATTTACACTACCTTCGGTGAAATTTAGTTTGTTTAAAGCTTTTAGGGCTAAGTCTCCTTGGAGTCGATTTCCTCCTTCTTGATTATTATTGGTGAATAACCCATAAATAGTGTTTAGTTCATCATAAACTATTTCATTAATTCTGGCTTCATTTTGGTCAAACATACTCGCTTGAACCATTGTTATTCCATGTTGTTTAGTGTAAGTTGCTTGAGGTTGAAAGGAAAAAAAGAATTTAGATAAATCTAAAGTACTGTCTGACCACAAGAGGCTTTCTAATGTCCCTGGAGGTCTATCTTCCTCTCTGAAAGCCTCATTACTATCACTATAACCAAGCTGTTGTGATCCATTTAAATACCATTGAAAACTTTGTGGCCCACCAGCATCTCTATATTTTATAAAACCCCTAATGTAAGTACCAATAACTAAATTTCGAAGAAATACCCAGTTAATAGTACTGATGGAACTGAATGGAATAGTAAGATAAACCATAGCCACATCTGCCGCAGAAGACGCTTCGTTACCATCAATTCCTCCAGCAGTATTAGATGAAAGAGCTGTTATTCTTCCATCAGAGCTACGGAAAGGAGCTTCAGCTAATTCTTTGAAAAACCTACTACAAGATGTAACTCCTTCAGTGCTATCTAACGTCATATTTAGGCTTTCGATAGTCTCTGTTTCTAAATTTGTTAACTGTTCTCCAATTGTATCAGAATCTGTAGTCACTGCTACAGCGGTATCATCAAAATAAATACCTTGTAACATTTCTAAACCATCTACAATTTTTCCATTTGCATTTACTATTCCCTCAATAGGTCCATCGCTAATTAAATCTAAGGTTTCTGCATAACTATATGAAGAGCCGTATTGTAGTTCTCCCATCGCAGGAGGTTTATAGATGGGGGGTTTAGGCTTTTTTTTGCTTTTGCCACCACCAGCGATGCTAAGTTTTTTGAGTAAGTGCTTCATTAAATAGAACGTCCTTTATTGCCTACAAAAACAGGGTTTCCACCTGCTGCTCCTAGAGCTTCCTGTGGCGCTTGATGTTGAGGGAATGATTTAATTGTGGCTTGTATTACTTGTGAGCCTACCTTCAATCTACCATATCCAATTGGAACTGGAGATCCTTGACTAGCTACGTTTACTGTATTAGAAAATATTAAAGAAGATTTTGAAGCATCTGCCTCGATCTCTAAAGCCTCAAATTCTGGTTTGGGAGTCAACGCATAACTAATCGCAGCGAATATAACTGCGAGTGTTAGTTTAGCTAAAAAAGTTCCTCCCGCTAAAAAAGAACCAAAAGCACCAATCCCTGCGGCTATTGGACCTGCTCCAGTGATGGCTGGAACTAAATCTATAGTTTTAGGGTTTTTGACCCCCGTCATGTGTTCTTCTTGAGTGACTCTTTTTTTATCAATTATAATATCGTAGCAAAATCCTTCTTTTTGTAATTCTACTAACCTTTGAATAAAACCACTCCTATTGCAATCTATAGCCTCTAAGACATCTTTTGGGTTAGGTAGATTTAATTCAAAAACATTACCGTATTCCCTAGCCAAAATTCCATGTATATATACTTGTGTCATGCTGCTGCCTTAATCCTTTCTAGTATATTTACATCAGCTTCTATGGTTTTGGGCGTATAAATATTTATTTTTTTTGTATTAAGACTGTAAATCAAAAAGGGTTGGCAACAATTATCAGACATTTTTATATCAAATTCTGATTCTGTTTCATCTCCCATTATATGGCTGTGAAAAACAGCCACCATATCATAAGAATCTTTAAACAGAAGATAACTCAAAGGATTAATTAAAAAATACAATTTAGGATCTTCAGAAGCATTGTCCTCTACTTGAACAATAAATTCTTTATTTTTATGATCATATCCGAGAAACCCACATATTTCCTTCTTAAAATGCTTGTGAGCTATTTCTTTTATCTTTCGGAGAGCTGAAACTTCTCCTTTACATTTGTGCGTTTCTTGCATAACTAAATCCGTCAGTTCCTGGAAATCCACCAAATCTTGGAAATTTAGGTGTTGGGTTAGATAAAAGTGTTTGTGGCGCTTCTTGATAAGTTTCTTGAATAGATTCGAATTCCCCACTCCCTGTTAAATGATAAGGCCCGACAGTATGTATATCTAACATTCCTGTCACATCATCAGCAGGATCACCAATGTAGCCTGTTGTTGCATCCCACCAAGCTACTAAGTTATCTCCAGTCACACCAGTGTATGTCCCTGTGCATTCATAATATTGTCTTGGGGCAAAATCTAAAGGGTTTGTAGCTTCATTTGGAGTCCTTAGAGTTTTATATAAAAAATTTACCTCTTCTTGATTAATAGCTCTCTTCCAAACAGCCCACGGTCCTAGACATCCGTTCATAGAAGTGGTATAAGCGTTGCTCTGTGCTGGGTCATACCCCTCTTTACCATGATAATATTCAACAGCTCCCAGCATAAATGTTTGAGGTAGAGCTTTTTTCCCGAAAGGATCTTGAGTGTTAGTCGCTTGTCTTTCATCGAGGCTGGCGAAGTTCCCCATACCCATTAATAATTGAATATTCCCAGCTTGGTCTTCTGTAGCATTTTTACTGACACCATTTACAAAGAATTTTATCTTTGTGTCTTCTGCCGTCGTTCCTCCAAAGATGAGGGAATTAACTGTTTTTGTGTTGTTGGTGATTATATATTGCACCCATTCTCTTGAGTCTCCCCCGTTCTGTTCTGCATGAAGGCTTAAGTTTCTATGGGCGGGTGGAAAGTGGCTGGTGTTTATTGTGCTTTCTTCTATTTGATATCCCATATAGTTAGCACCAATCATATTAGTTTTACCACCTCTGGTTTTTGTTCCTTCTATTCCTTGTAAAGATGTATTGGCGTTAATGTTTAAAAATTGCGTATTAGGCCAATTCAGATCATCTCTTGGTGTTGTGCTAAAAACTCCAGCTCCTACTGGGCTATTTACATTTATGTTAACCCAACCCATAATTGTCCATGCTCCCGTAAAATGGCCAGTTAACCCTTCTTCTGTAGAATGAAATAACCCTGTGTGAGTCGGGATATTATTATCCTCGCTTTTCATGCCTGATATCTTAATTGCATCAAAACCACTTTGTATATTTTGTGAATTCACAAAACTTACTAAATTATCTTCATTAAATCTTTTCTGACAAGCTGATAGTCTTTTTGTGCAGCCATCTCTTTGCCAATATGTAGGATTTCCCTCTGGGGATTGACCTTTGTTGCCAGACACACAAACAAAAACTGTTTTTAAAGGCATTCCTTTTTTATTAGGGTCTGGGCTGGGTAAAAGAATTGTCGGGCTTTGAGTGATTGCTATATCTCCTTTTATGTAATCTTTTGTGGCATTCCATATTGCGTTTGGGTCATCGAGAAAATATGTTGGAGAGGCGGGGGCGTTAGGGTCTGCATTTCCTATTGGTCGATATTTAGGAACGACTGGCCCCCCAGTTGGATCAAGGAATGCTTCGCCATCAGCTCTTTCTATGGGGATTCCAGCGTATCTACATCCCTCTCCTCTGTATTGCCAATAACAAAATTTAGAAACGACATTTCTGTTATTTACTGAAAAACTTTCTAAATCTAATGGGGAGTTTAATTCGAATTCTACGAATATTTTCGATTCTTGGGTTTTTCTCCCCATCAACCAAGTTTCGTCGGTGAGTTCTGCTTTAGCGTCTGCTGATCCAAAAGGGTTTCCTCCTTCAAAGTTTACATCATCGATAAATTTTACAGAGACTCTTTTCCTTACTATCTTAGCATTTTTAAAATCATTGTTATTTTGAAGGAAATTAGTTATGATATTGTTTTGGTTAGCTACTTTTATTTTTGGTCTAGCCAGCTTACCATCTGCTAATATATCAAATCCTTCTGTTTCTATAGCTAACGGTAAATATTCTACGCCTTGCCAAACAATTGATTTTTCGTAAATAGCGCCTCCGTGAAATCCTAAAAACAAAGTGGGTTTGTTAATTCTGTCGGGAAAAACCCTGAAGAGTTCTAATATGGCGGTGGGTTGTAGATCTAATAGACTACGTGCTACTTTGTTTTTTCCTTCTGCCGCCATATTTTAAATTACACTTTATTATTATATAATATAAAAAAGAAGTGAAAATTACACAGGTAAAAGACCATGCTGAAGTGTGGCCATATTTTTTTGATTATTGTGTCAAATCAAAGCCATATAGTTTTTGCAGTTTTAAATCTCCAAAATTAAGAAACTTAAAAATAAAAAGCATATTCGCAGAACTTTGCGATTGTCAGATCTATTCTTTAATAGGTGTAGAAGGGCCGATAGCTTACTATTTCATATCTGTAGAAGAAATAAACATACATTTACATTTTGCCTTTGCTATGAGCAGTAAAGCTGGTTTCTCTAATAAGAAATTTGGGTTGGGGGTATATGAATTACTCGATTCACTACAAATAAAATACAATAAAAACTATACGAGGGGCGAAATAGCACGTATACACAATGTAGAGCCATTTAAAAAATGGATTGAAATATTTCAAAAACGAGTTATCTTTCTAGAAGACAAAGAAAAAACATTGATTTGGTGTAAAAGAAATCGTATGAGTGTAATATTTAAAGTAGTAGGAGCTAATAAGACTACAGAGCATCTGATGGGTAAAAAATCAGAGATGGGTTTGGTGAGGAAAAGCCCAAGAACAATAATAAGAGAATTATTCTTTGATAATAAAAAATATCTTTTTGATGAAAAAAGTGTTGACTTCTTAGTTGATCGTGTTTTAATACACGGATACTTATCAGATGACAAAGAAAACGTAGGTAAAATAGCATTAGAATTCCAACCGCATAAATAAATGAAATCGAAACCTATCCTTTACAGGGTATATACGAAGAAG
>Ga0209535_1002902_pt1 | contig 11127 bp, 14 predicted proteins | sample LinPmetageLP28_FD_184041 | JGI IMG/M metagenome (GOLD analysis project Ga0209535, IMG submission 184041) | Marine viral communities from the Pacific Ocean - LP-28 (SPAdes) (version 2) | ecosystem: Environmental > Aquatic > Marine > Oceanic | place: Pacific Ocean | collected 2009-08-22
ACCATTGAAGAAGCAACTGAAGAAGCAGAACCATCACCACCATCACCACCACCTAAGAGCAAACCGAAAAAAAAAGTAGAAATGATGCCAAAGCACGAACCCACTATAATACCAGAAGAAGAACAAAAGCCTAACAAAACTCATACAATTACTAAAGAAAAAACAAGTCAATTAGTAAAACCACAGCGAAGGAAAAAACGAAGAGTAAGGGGCATGGCTAAATATGGGCGGAATTAAAAAGGTACGACTTTATGAATATTTTTTTTATGTCGTGCCATATTTTTACTTAATATTAATTTACCACATAAATCACATTGTTTTTTTTTATTTAACATCATTTTACGTCTTTCGGGTGTTGTCTTAACAACTCTCATATTTAAACAATTTTCTTTTCCTAAATGTTTTGTAATCATTTCATTTTCTATATCTTTATAAAATTTCCCATAATAAATTTCTTCACAATATAATTTATCAACTTTTTGTAATCTTGCTTCTTCATATATTTTACATTTGGAACCACTTTTTAATTTTGTATTGTGTTTATTGGCTCTTATTTTTAATCCCATTTTAGTAGAACCTATATAGAATTTATCACCTATATTAATTTTGTATACTCTTCCATCGCTTTCATTGTAAAGAGGTATTACGAAAAGTTTTCCTAACATTATATTAATCATTGATTTTTTAAAAATAAAATAAACGCGATAATTATATGGATGTTGCATTAAATAAATCGCTTTATGCTTCGGCTAAAAGAGATGCTGATAAAATTTATGGAAAAAAAACAAGTGCCTATAAATCTATGTATATTCAAAAAAAATATCAACAACTTGGGGGAAAATATAGTAAGAAAGGGTCTAATCTGAAAAATTGGCGAGATGAAAAATGGATACAAGTTTTACCATTTTTAACACAAGGTAAACGGATTGAATGCGGTGATGCGGGAAGGGGTAAAAAATCATGTAGACCAACAAAAAAAATAGATGATAAAACACCTATAACAATTAATGAATTAATTAAAATTCATGGGAAAAATAAATTAATAGAAATAGCACGAAAAAAAGTTAATAATATGGATAAGCGAGTTAATTGGAAATTAGGTAAGTTTTATTAATTACTTACCTATTTTTTTCATAGTAATGTCATGAGCTTGTTGGAAACAATTACCCATTAACATTAATTCTTTCATCATAGCTAAATGTTCTTTAGTATGGTGTTTTTTATGTTCTTTCATTAATCTTTTCTGCAAGATTGATAATTGCTTTTTCGGTTTATACATTGGCTTCATTTTATATTTATTTAATATATTATTTTTTGTTAAAACTTTTTCCTAAAAAGTTTATTATAAAGATTTTTTAAATGCTTCATATCCAGATTTATCGGCTGAAGCTTTTTTAACTCCGCCCATTTTTTTAACATATAAAGCCCAAGATGAAGCTTTCCCTTTAACAAGTTTAACACCAGCTTTTTTAGCTTTTGCTTCATCTATTTTTATTCCTGATTTTCTTGCTTTTGCTACATCGACTATAATACTTGGTTTTTTTGGTGCTTTTGCTTTAGCTTTTGGTTTTCCCTTTTCAAATCTGTCTAATGCTTCTACAAGTTTTCCATTTCTTTTTAATTTATCTCGTGAATACTTTAATTCGGTTATTGTTTCTTTTAAATCTTTTCCACTTGTAAAAGCACTTCCTTTAATTTTAAAACCTTTATCCATATAATCATCTAAACTCATTACAATATTTTTTTCTTGATTAGTTAATGGATTTTTTGCTGATGCTGATGCACTTGGTTTTTCAAGTGAAAAGCTCATTGTTCGTAAATAGTCTTGTTTATTAGGGTTTTTTTGAGTAGGTGATAAATCTTTATCATAAGTATTATAGGTAATAGATAATTCGTTTTCTGTTGCTCTAAAGTCATTAAATCTACTTTGAATTTTTGAATTTGAAAGTTCTTTATTAGAGTATAACATCATTTTTTTAATTAAATTTAATGCTTTTGATGAATCGCCTTTTTTAATAAATCTTATTTTATTATCATTTACAAATTTTTTTAATTTTTCTAATTGTTCTTTTTGTTCTTTTGTATTTTCTTTAAATCCACTCTTTTTTTTATCTGCTACTTTTTTTTTAATTCTTTTGGCTTCTTTTGCTCCTTCTGATAATTCTTTTGGTGCTGTTGCTGAGGCTGACGCTGGGGCTTTCCCTTGTCTCTGTCGGGGGTTTAAAGGTACTTTATCCCAAGAAACATCGGGGCGGTTTTTTTCTAATCCTATCATGTATTCTACTAAATCAGATTTTTTACTTAGAGTCTTGGAATATCCCCCCTTAATATTAAGCTTATTTCTAACATCACGTAGCAATTTCCTTAGGGTTGTTGCAGGATGGCTATTTAATCTTGTTTTAACATCACTCATATTATACTATATGTATATAAATAAGTTTTCGAATTCTAATAAAAATATCTTAATATATTAATGAATTCAAAACAAGCTGTAATAGGATATTTTAAATTCAAAAAAATAGAAAATATGGGATACTTAAAATATGGATATTTTAAAAGAATTATTCAATATGTTATTGATTATTACCATGATTATTATGTACGTAAAATATTTTTACAATTAGTTGATGAAAATTATTTTGTTAAAAAAAAAAGTGAAAAAAATAGTTATAAATATCAATTTAATCCAAACCCCAGCGCAGCTTTGGTAGCAGAAGAAGAAATAATAGATAAATCACCTATTACAATTTATTGGGATTGATTTTTTATAACTTCTAAAAATACTGTATTTTTTGGGCTTAAAATATGTGGGTCAACAGGGCTTCTATCTGGATTTAATATTCTTACTTCCATATCACTTATAGTCATAGGCTCTCCCTTATGTTCGTAAACTATTGAACCGCTACCCATATCATTAGTAAATCCGTTGGCGGTGTAATATCGTGAAATAATGCTTTGCGTTGTTGTTGTTTGTGCTTGTTTTCCTACTAATTTCTGATTAAAATTAGGCGAAACATCTATTAAAAAATATCCTTCATCAGCTAAGCTCGTATTCCATACTCTTTTACTAAAACAACTTGTCGTATCACTTGTTGAAACATCTAAATCGCCACTCGCCCCATCGTCAAAAACGGGTCTACTATAAAATTCATTATTATGTTGAATGGCTATATCTAATGCGGGTAATGCCCCCGTTGTATTAATACCATCTACACAATCAAAGGTAAAACAATTATTCACTGCGGGGGCATCTGTTGCAGCGGGATAGGGACATTTAGCATTCATTTGAGGCGTTACACAAACATTTGAAAATCCCATTTTTGACTGCCATAAATCATCAGGCTGTAATTTGGTAAAAGCTATGCCCCCATATTGTAAGGCTAATCCGCTATTCGCATAAAATGGTCCGAATGTAGAACAGAGATTCCATTGAATGCCCGGGACAGCATCATTTACAACACTGTCGGGACTGGAACTATCATTAACATATACTGGGAAATGTATTAAATCCCACTTAATTTTATTTTGTGATTGGTCGTATGCCAAAGCTATTTGATTAGTGCCAAGCCATCTATCGACTGGCGGTACGAGCTTAGCACCCCCATCACTAAATTCAGCACACATTTGCGTTTGGTTATAAGTCATAAAATGCGTTCCTGCCATTTCTGCTTTTGTAGTTGCGTCAATTTGACCCGTTACGGCTGGTATTAAACATTGTGCCGTTCCTCTTGTCTCAGTGGCTTGATAATTTTGTAAGACAGTTTGTAAAAATGGACTTGCACTTTGCCATTTTGTTCGTGTGGGTGGATTTGCTGCTGAACCCGCCGAATCATCAACGGGTCCATCTTTTTGAATATTAACAATTAAATCGTTTATTGTATCAACGAGTTCCGCTGGTGTATAACTACCTTTTGGCAATATAAAATCAAAATTAAATAGTTGTGGTGTAAGGAAATGGTCGGCTGTTGGGTCTGTAAGTTGTTTAACGTATGGTTTAAAATCTATTTCCTCTATATGGTTATCATCTAAATAAGATTGTGATGATTCTATCCTAAAATCTGGTGTTTCTTGTGGTGTGGCTTTACATATTACATCAATATTATAAGGATTTTTAGAATTCCATTTATAATCCCTAAAACTTGGTACATGTTTAGAGCCAAAAACTCTTTTCGTAGCATTTGGTGGGGTGTATGGCATATATGAATATGTAATATCACAACCGCCAAAACGTTTTGATAAACTGCTCTTATTTTCTGGGATAACATCAAATCCGCTTACTCTAAAAGCGTCTCCCGTTCCTGTTACTGCTTCAGCTAAAAAATATTTCTGATTATCGCCTCGTTCTTCAACGGTTCTCGTATTTTCACCTGAATTATCATATAGTCTTAAAGGTAATGTTCCTCCTGCGGGGTCGGTTGACTGTGTCACGGGCTTAAATCTCTGGTCTTTATTATAATTAGTAATATATAACATACATTCAATATCACATGGTGTATCATCTTCTATTTCAATAACTCCGGCACCTTCTGCAGTGGTGTCAAGGAAAACCGATTTAACTTGGACTACGTCACCTTCCTCTACTGTAACTGGATTTTGTAAATTAACTTTATATATACCATTACTATCAACATAATCAGCCTCTTGCTGTCTTAACTGAATTATTGTAGTTGTAGACATTATATATATAATACAATATAAAAATAAAAATTAAATTATGCGTAAACAATATTATATCCATTCTTACCAAAAGCAATAGCTTTTTTAACTTCAGCATATATATTAACTGTTTGGGCTGAATTTGTAGGACATAAAGTATTAGAATCACGATTATTAGTTCGTTTTATCTGAAATTGTAAGTTTTTAACTCTTGCACCAATTCGGCATCCTAACCAAGCACCACTTGAAACTAAATCACCATTATGTAATAGAGTTGCTCCTTGGTCGTATAAGTAAATATTAGACCCCGCCCATGTTTGAATTGTACCCCATTCATCGGTAAGATTTGCGAGATTTTCCATAATTCCAACAGTACCCTCAAAGCCATTTAATACCGGATTTCCGTTTAATTTAACTTGGAAACTTTCATCTAAATTAGCTTGTGAACTGGCAACACCACCAAATCCTTTTACTTGATTAGTAGCAACAGTCGGCGTAATATCCTGTAATTGCTTACAAAGTAAAATACGCTCAACATATTTATCCCGTAGAGTAAGGGATTGATTAATTGATGATTGAGTTGTTGTATCAGTAACAGCATAACCAGAAGTATCAACAGCTGGGATAGTATAACTGTCATACTCTATTTCATCCCAACTCAGCCCATCACCAATTAAACCACTTGTTGCAGCGTCAACAGCTTCACGGCTATTCATTGTATCAACTGCTAAAATAGGACGGGTAATTTGAATAGTCGCAGCATCATTAGTAAGTAGCTGTCTTAATTTGTTGTTCTCAAATTCTATTTCAATTCTAAGCGATTTGAAGATGGAACCTGATATAACTGGAAGACTTCGAAGAATTGGGAAGACTTCCCTTAAGTCAAGGTAGGCTTTGGCTGTTGCTGTTGCCGCATCAGCGTCAGTATTTGCTTTACCAGAATTATAGATATGTTCTTGGTCGTTAGATGTTCCATTAATTTCAAATCCCAATTCATTTCTTTTAAAATAAGAATCATTAGATTTATTATTAGAATTTCCCCGATTACAATTTGAGAAAAAAAGATATTGTGATGGATTCCTTAAGCTTGATAATTCAGTACGTCCATCAAGTAATCTAATATTTTTAATTATACTTAAAGCCCCAAGTCCCCGACTATAATTATGTTCTGCGTTGGATATAATCCCAAGGTCAAGAACCCGCATATTTGAACTATAAGCTTGGTTGCTATCTAATTCCCATGCAACCCGATTTTGGGAAAAGCTGACAGGGTCAAGGTAAACAGTTTCTAAAGTATCATCATTATAAGCTCCACTCATTTTATAATTTAATAAAATAAATAAAATAAAGAAATTAAATAAAAAAAATAAATAAAAAGTTCCCGTTTTGTAATTTAATATATATAATAAATTACAAAATGGCTTCGAAGTGCCGACCAATTATTTAATCTTTTAATAATAAAGTCATAATAGAAGTACCCGTCGTCCGAATCTCACCGAATTGTTTATTTAAAACTCTTAATCTAATATTTTTCATTTCCATATCAAATCTATTATCTAAATCTATATATACTAATTCATTTGGTTCATATTCAACTATCCCAGATGTATTATTAGCTGGAATCGTAGCTAAAATAGATTTCTGCCTTCCTCGCTTTGTTTTTGTATTATTCATAGCATTAGGCGATATACTATAATCATATTCACTTGCATCATAGGATTTTAGTGGTTGGCTATCTAAAACTACTATGTAATTATCACTACTTGAATTTTCAGCATCTCCATCAGGTTCTAAAGAAAACTGGCCTAATTCAAGTCCAGCGTTTTGGGTCATTTCTAAGGTTTTTCCTCCAAAAGTAAAAATTCTACTACCAAAAATATCATATCCCATATTTTGTAGAATCCGTGTATGTATTTTTAATTGTGGTTTATATTGTTCTAAAATATCTAAATCTTGATTTTCAAAAATATCATTTCTAAATCCATCGCCACCATCAACAAATCCATTACCGTGTGTTGCTTTGAAAGTATTGTAAACATTTAGGTTTCCCAATCCTATTATTTCTTGCTCTTGTCCTATAATACCATAAAAATCATTAGTTACTAAATCATCACCACTTACATTCATTAAATTTAATGGATTAATATTATTATCAACTGTTAAAATTGGTAATCCAACTTCAGCGTCAGTATGTTCTCCATATACTATAATATATGGGTATAATGGTTTTTCATGTTCGGCATCAGTCAAAGTATAGGTAAAAATAGTAGTAGCACTACCCCCTGCACCTGAAGTATCAATAACTTTACAAGTTATAATATTCGCATTTTTTTCAAATAATATTAAATCGTGTGTAAGCTGGTCTGGGTCGCTTGTGGCATCAAATTTATGTGGTTTGTTGCCTGTAGATACTTGATTAGTATTTGGAACAGTTGGACTTACAAATTCAAAAGCATCTAATGGTTTCTGAACTCTTAATGAAAAATCCCTCATGGCATTAGTCATATCAATAGTACCCCCAAAGGTTTCAATTTGTATATTAGTAAATGAAAATCCAACTTCAAAACCATTTGTATTAGATGCCCCCGTATTATCAACTAAATTATGTATACGTGTCATAAACATACCGCTCCCCCTACTAAATATAATATCATTTTGGGCTGGGAATATATAACTATCGAAAGATGAAGCAGAAGGATTAGTAGCCGTTTTTTTAATATTTCCTAAATCTAAACCATTATTACCATCATAAATATCTTGTATTTGTAATGTACCCGTTGCCGTGGCATCAGTAATAGATTGGTCGAAAAGTATTGCATCGTCTTCACGCACTTTACCATCATGATTAAAATTAAACATCATAGACATCGGATTTAATTTTTGTATAACATAAACACCATTAATACTTGCTCCTTCATATCCAGGTTTACCATCATAAACCAAAGCAAAAGAATGATAAGCATTATCATTACTATTATTTTTGTGTTTACAGCACATGTTTAATTTACTTTCTAAATCCGCATAAAAACTATTTATAGTGGATGAGTTATAGGAAGCTGTTTTTAATAAAGCGTGATGACTTCCCATATCATCAATAACACCCAACTCAGCATTTAAACTATATTCTACTCTATCTCTCCCTTCACCAATTTGAAGCACGATAAAATCTTGAGTATCAAAAGTCAAATTTTGTAAAGCAATTTGGGAATTTTCACTTAATTTAATCCCTTGGTCTAAATCAGCATTAAATTTAGCATTATCATCACTGGCGAGGCGTAATAGTTTAACCATATTTATATTATTTAGATTTATTTTTTTTTTTAATTTTGTTCTTTAAACCGTAAAAGATTTTAGACAATGTTATTTTTTTTTCTTTTTTTTCTCTATTAACTGCTTTCTGTTTAACTGCACCATTTCTATTAAATAATCCATACATATTATATATAATGATATTTATTTTATATTTCTCATTTTTTATATATTCTATATTTATAAATGGGATATTGTATTTTGTGTGAAAAAGAACCTGCTGAAAATTGGTTTGGGTCATTTTGTCCTACCTGCCGTAAATTAAAAAATATTGGTAATGTTTATGGTTTTGAAAGAATTTATACAATCTTAGAGAAATGTTGTATAAGAAATGAAGAACAATTAGAAAGAAAAATAGAAAGTCAAAAAAAAAAGGAACACACTGATGAAAGTTATGAAAAACCTAAAACAAGGAGTAAAATTAATTAAATAGTCATTAGAATTTTAACAAGTCCTACCTTATCCAATGAGCTGAACCGTTTAAGCCCGTTTTCTTTGCAGTGTTTTTTCAAATCCTTAATAGAAATTCCTTGATATTTAAATTTTCCGTCAGCGGTTTTTTCACTTGGTTTCATTCCAAGTACTTCAATACCATTTTTATTATAAACTCTAATATCAAATTTAGGTTTTTCAAATGGTGTTATTTTACCATTAAAAAATTGACCGTATAAAGTATTCCAACTATTAGATGAACTTTTCACTTTATCTCTATTTAGACTTATAAATTCACCGCTAAAAGTAATAGTTCCTTGTTTTAATAATCTTTGAAATTCTTTTTTGCAGTCAATATTGGTAATGTTATCAATGATTTTCTTTTTTTGGGTGATGTAAGACATTTTGTTTTTTTTTTCTCTATACTTATATATTGCGGGTTGTTTTTAAGTAGTTTAAAACAATATATTATTTTTGTCTCATAGTTAAGCTTAAAATAAAACCAATATTAATATTATTTTTGAGACCGTCCTTAATCATATACCACATATCAATATCTTCTTGTGTATTAAGTTCATAATCAAGCTTACACATTGCAAAACGCTCCTGCCAATCAAATGTTTTAAATAGTTTAATTTCTTTTTCACCATTATTACTATATTTTTCAATCATATCATTTTTAATAAATGTTCTTAATTCTTTTTTTGTTTTAAGTCCTATTCTGTTTGTGAAGTCAGGCACCGTATCCCAATCTGCATAAAACTCAAGATGATTTCCTTTACTATAAATATCGTTATAACTTTGATAATTATTTAAATAATTATCTATTATATCACGAATAATTCTATGTTGTCTTTTATGTGGTAAATTAATATTAAGATGTTCTTTAATAAGGTCTAATTTTGTTTCATAATCCATTTCATTAATGAATTCATTATAGTAATAATTCATTTCATCCCTTTCATCTTGCATTTCTTCAAGCCATTCCGCAGGTGGATGTGGTAAGTTATCAATTTCGTTTTGGGTGATGTAAGACATTTTGTTTTTTTCTTCTCTATACTTATATATTGCGTGTTGTTTTTAAGTAGTTTAAAACAATATATTATTTTTGTCTCATACTTAAAAATCTAAATGAATATTTCCCATTAAATTCCCAAGTAAAGAATAAGCAAAATCATCACTATGTACTTTTGGTTTTCTATTATTTAATATCTTAAATGCAAGTTTATAAATATCATTATCATTATATAATAAAGGTGTGATATCAGTACCATCATTATTATAGTCTATACTTGATAGAATTAATTTTTTTAATTTTTTACCAGTTTTATTATCACCCGCATTTAATTTTTTTGCTTTGTTTATAATATTAACACTCTCACATAATAAGACTGTTCCATCTTCATATTTATCTTGGATACATTCTTCAACTATATATTTACATAAATTTTTTAATGATGATGTGATTTTTTTTTTAGGTTCATCACGCCATTTTTTTGGTGGAGGTAAAGGATTTTTAATAAAATTTTCAATTTCTGCATCTGTTAGAGTTTTAGCTTCTTGAGCTTTTTTAGCTTTTTTAGCCTCTTTAGCTGATTTTTCTTTAAGGTATTTTTCCCATTGTACTACATACATTCTTTGAGCTCTACGCATGAGTTTTATTTCTCGTTTGTCTGTTAGTCCGTTTAATGCTACAATGTCACTTTTTACCATTTTCCAAAAATCTTCTTCACTATTAAAATTTGGTGTATCTTCATCTTCTATAAAACTATATAAAGAATTATCCATTTCATTGATTGCACATTGAACCAGTACTTTATCACTTAGTCTTCGGTATGCTTTAATGTCATCGTATTGGAGTTTTTCGTATTCATTAAATTCGGCTGTGGTGATTTGGGACATTTTATTATTTTCTTCTTATATATACTATATCATATCTTCTTAAGTCATTTTAGACAAATCTTTTTTATTGTCTTATATTTAAGGGGTCATAATTCTTCAAGTAAGACAAAAATAATATATTGTTTTAAACTACTTAAAAACAACTCACGATATATAAGTATTAAGAAGAAAAAAATAAAATGTCTCAAATTACCCAAAAAGAAATTGATATGTTGCCACCACCACCAAAAGAATGGTATGAAGAAGAAATTATTGAAGGTGAAATTATCCTTTATGATATAATGATGAAAGCTAAAAAATCTCAAAAAAAAGAAGTGCGGATTGATTTAGAAAAATTGAAACCGAATGACCTTTTTTTAATGACTGATATTATTGGTACGTTGCATGAAGTTCGTTTATATCAATTAGTTAGAAAAACTCCAAAAATGTATGTAATTAATCACATTAATTTAAAAAAAGAATTATGTTATGAAACATTTGAATATTCAAGGATTTTAGATAGAAATTTCTTGAGAGAGAAAAAAGTTTTAACCAGAAAAATGCCTAAAAAAGTTTATAAAATTGGCACAATTTGGAATACAAAAGATATAATAATTAAAATTAAAGATTGGTCCCAACCTAAAAATTATATTTATTGGGAGCGTGGAGTAAAAAGTTCCCATTTTGTAATTTAATATATATAAAAAATTACAAAACGGGAACCGATAAAAATTTTGTTTAAAATATGATGTAGAATTAAAAAAATATTGCGTCAAAAAGTAAAAAAAGGGGTCAAATCAAAATCCTTAATATTTAATTTAAAAAACGGAATTCTCAAAATTATTTTCT
>Ga0209535_1002903_pt1 | contig 11125 bp, 15 predicted proteins | sample LinPmetageLP28_FD_184041 | JGI IMG/M metagenome (GOLD analysis project Ga0209535, IMG submission 184041) | Marine viral communities from the Pacific Ocean - LP-28 (SPAdes) (version 2) | ecosystem: Environmental > Aquatic > Marine > Oceanic | place: Pacific Ocean | collected 2009-08-22
GGCAATATTCATCATCAGTTTCTTGATAAAAATGTTTAATTGCTTTCAGATGAGATAAACAACATCCCAATTCGTTTGTTGATACGTTATCTGGAGCAATTCCAGTAATATGCTCACACACATCATCAGTCCTTCCATCATATCCAGAAATACGAGTATGATTTTCAATCTGCCAGTACTCAAACTGTTCCTCCATATACTCACGACGATGAGTATCTGCATCCAAATTTAACCAATAAATTGCAGGAAGTCCTTTAATTTTGAAAACTGATTTATTTTTATCCTTAAGCATTTCTTTCTTTCACATAAGTGGAATTTTGATAGTATGTTCTTAATTCTTCGGAAGACATATCTTTTAAAGTATCATAAAGATTTTTATTATTAGTTATATAAGGATTGGTAAACCAAGAATTTTGAGTTCGAACATGTTCCATATGATAAATCAATCCATCAAACCTTCCAACATTATAACCCAACTTTTCAAATCTTACTGGACGTTCATTGTCCTCGTATCCATATGATATAAAATTTTCATTTTCCATACCTCCATCAATATATGATTGTCTTTTAAAAAATTGAGCCCATCCATAATCAGATGTTGATATTTCATTTGATGGATTGTTTTCAAAAATTTTTTCAGAAAATTTTTCCGAAATAAATTTATCAACCAGATCTTGATCAACCGAAACCTTTCGTTGATAATTTCCCTGACCATATGGATAAACCAAATCATATCCATCAATAATCATTTTACGTGCTGATGTGTAATTTTTTATGGGGAAAATTACATCAGTATCGTAATTAACTACAATATCAGTTTCAGTTTCCATCAACATATCATTCAATATTCTTGTCCTATGAAAAACAGGATCAGAATTTTTTTCATATATTAATGTAATAGGAGATAAATCTTTTATTAGTTTTTCTAATTCTGGTGCAGCATATTTTTGGAACTTTGATTCATCATCAACTTCCTGTATAATGATGTTAGTGTCAAAATTATTCAAAAGATAAGATAGACTGAGAATAATATTCCTTAGTCTATCTTGACTCTCAATCCTGAGAGGCATAATAAAAGTAACGTCGGATAAATCAATTAACATAATCAAAGTCTAATCCAATTTCTATCCTCTGGAATTAAATCCTTAGTATCGTGTTGTGCATAAGCAGGACCAAACCAGTTGACCGGAGATACTAATTTTCTAGTGCGATTCTTTTGTAAGAATGCTCCCCACCAAGAAAGAGAACTATTAGCAATAATTCCACCATCGCATAGAGACATTAAACAAAGATCTACAAAAGGAACAAGAGCACCATCCTCATGCTTATCTGCAGATTCAGATAAGTTGAACCTATCAGAAGCAAAGAATTCTTGTTCTTTACACCATTCAATAGAATCCGAAAAAACAATCACCGGAACATCATCATCAAATTCGGCAAGTGCCTTTTCATAATACTCTATGGTTTGAACCGGATGCTGATCTTGAAGATTGACATACGCCCATTTGAATCCACGTTTGTCTGCAAGGTTTGGATCTCCTCTACGAACATGAAGCATGATAGGAGTCTTTTCAAAACTGTACATCATTCCCAAACAGGGATTTAAGATATCCCCTTTGAAGGAAAAATCTTCACGAATTTGATCTTCAATTTCCTCAAAATATTTCATGGTTTGATAAAAACCATAAAGATTTACATTATCTGGACAGTTTTCAAATATCTGTTCATTAAAGTGAAACTGCCCCTCTTGAACATACTGATCAGATGGATGAAATGCAATATTGTTTTCACTGACATTAGTCAGATTAAAACAATCATGAATTCCATAGTTGTCAATGGTATCATGAGGTGGAGGAAAAACAAAATCAAATCCTCTGTGTGCAGCAATACCTCTTAGAGCTGCATACTGGAACATTTGATTTCCCAAACGACCATTATTACCAAGTCCATTGTATCCAATACTCATTTGTCATACTCCTTTTTCATTTCGTTAAAGATTTTATCAATACCATCTTGAAGATTGGTTTTTGGCATCCACCATCCTGTAATAAAAGTATCTGCCTCGTTTCTCTTATCCATTTGTACACTATCTTTTGCAAGACCAGGACGAATCTTCACAGGTCTATCAATTAGATTGAACTGTCCAACAATAATCTCTGATACTTCTTTAATACTAGATGCATGAAAAGAAGTAATATGTAAAGGATCTTCCGGTTTGAAGTCGGTAAAGTTATTCATCACTGTTTCCAATGCCTCACAGCAGTCCTGTGCGTAGAGGAACTGACGTTCTTCTGTACCATCGGTCATCATCTCAAAATCACCTTCTTCAAATCCTTTACGGATGAAGTCGGTGATGACGTGTGCCTTTTCCATATCATTTTCAACACCATACACGTTCCAGAACTTAACAGTGAGTCCTTTAAGTGCAGTAGTATGAAGTTCACCAACTCGTTTCATCACACCATAGGGAGAGTAAGACATATTACTCATCTGGGATGATGCAAATACAAATCTCTTATGATACTTTTCAAGAAGAGCAAATGTATTTGCCATCATACGAGTGTTATTATTAATGAATTGAAAAGTGTTCTGATACTTTTTCAGATAGTGTGAACCACCAACATCAAAAGCAAGAAAGAAAACAAAATCTGCTTTCTCAATAATACTTTCGACATAAGTATTAGACGTAACCCGAAGATCATTTTGAGATCCATTCACGATATCAACACCCGTGACATCATGTCCTTTTTCTCTTAAGTACTCTTCTAAGTAAGCACCGATCTGTCCTGCAGATCCTAAAATTGCAATATTCATAAAATCAGTTCAATTACCGTAAGTGTGATGTTGACAAAAAACTTTAAAATTCCAGTTATGTTTTTCATAATCTAGATTATTAATGACTTTTGCATTATATCCTAAAGAAGTGTCAGGTGAAAACATAGGGCACCCCTCTTCTGTAATCCTTTGTAGATTAGAATAGATTGTACCATATTTATCCATCACCTCTGACCCTCCCCAGGCAATGATGTCAAGAATAGCAAAGTCATTTACTCCAGTCTGAATCCAATCAGATCCAGGTTGAACATCAAACACATGCAGTTTATTAGGATCATAGTCTTCAAACTGTCCGGGAGATTGTAGAAAGAGAAGATCAGATCTCATACGAATCACATAATCATATTTAAAATTATTCTCCTCCTCATACTCTTTCTTCAGTTTAATAGCCTGCTCAATACTATAGAACATGGAAATCTGATTATCTTTTGGATGACTTACTTTCCATTTAGTTTGCCAAGTATCATTAAACATGTCAGCAAAGTATCTAGGTTTTTCATACTTTACCTTTTTAGGTTTCCAATGTTCATCAATCCATTCATTGACACTATCATCAGGCCAGGTTCCTTGACCAGCATCGGTTCTAAATTGAGATCCTACAAGATCCCTATCAAACCAAATATGAGCAAAAACATCCACGTCATTCTGATCTAGACGAAAGTATTGTTTATGATTTTCGTGACATTCCTGATAACTTCTAGGTCTTCCAGAATAACAAAGTGCAATTTTAGTCATTTAACATATAAGGATAATCTGTACAAATACCATAGGCATTTTGATATAGGTGACTGAACTGTTCTATATCACCATTAGAAAGTAAAGGAATAATTGTTTTATCATCCACAGTATTACAAAAATCATGCAACCATATCTGACCTCTTGATGTGTAAGAGAAAGGATCTGATGTGTGACAAAAAGATTGAAACACATAACACTTCTTGGCAGATTCAGCATTCTTACAATGAATCCAAAGATTATCTTGTCTTTTAAATAACCAATTCCAAGTCACTTTGTATTGTGGTTCATTATGACCCAACCATAATTCACCATCAACAACACGTATATCAATCTCCACATCATATCCGTTACCAAGAGCACAATCAATGTAACTAGGAGCATTCTCTCTTTCAGGAACTTTTCCACGAATATTCCCACGATGCGAAATAATTTTCATACTTCCTCAATGCGAAGAGATTTATCTTCAATAAAAAGATCATAAAAAGGTTTATCCACCTTTAACTCATGATACTTTGCACCCCAAAGTGTTAACTGTTTTTCGGTCAAGTTAGTCCAATCAATTTGTTTTCTACTTCCCCTGGATGTCCAATAAACAATTGTATTTCCCTCATCATAAAGTTTATTGATTTTATCAATGTTCTCCTGAATAGGTTTTGCTTTGGTGTAATCATGTGTTACTCCAAAATCTGTTGATGTCTCACGATGGCAGATCGTTTCATCAATGTCTACATAGATAACCTTCATTTCAGGATCTCCCTTCTATACTTTTCTTTAGGACAAGTATCAATTTGTTTGATACTCTCTTTTGAGAGACACTTCATACCTAGTGATTTTGCACCGATATAAATCTCTGCTGACTTTTCACACATCATTGTAGAAGCAACACAATCCTTAGTCGATTGGGATGCTACGATTATACCATGATTTTGAAGTAGAATCAATTTTGGAAAGGATCCTTCATGATCAATATAGTGATATACAGATCTTTCAATTTCCTCCATCAACGAAATGCCTGGTGCCGCATATGGAACAACACAAGATCTTGCTCCATTTCTTACAATCTGATCAGGAAACAATCTGGTCATAGAAAATGTATTAATATCATTGGAACATAAGATCTTATTTGTTTCTACAGGATGTGTATGAGCAACATAGTTTATCTCAGGAAATGTTCTCATAAACCAAGCGTGGAAACAAACCTCAATACTGGGTTTTCTTTCAAAAACTCCAGTTTGTTCACCATCAAGATTGCAAGGAACAGTATCCTGATCACTCATAGTTTTCAGATCTGAACCACTTGCTTTTACAATCAGACCATCATCAGTTCTCTTTGATACGTTTCCCTCACCAACAATAGTATATGGACTTACTGCCCACGCAAATTCAATCAAGTCAGACATACATTTAAGAATTTTGATAATTTATCTATATCAACTTTCCAAGGAGAGTTTAGTCCTCCAGAGATAGAAAGTGATCCTTTACTTTCAACACTTTTCTCAACCTGTTCTACAAATTCAGTATGATCAAAATGATGTAAATCAGTGTGAGACATTGAATATTCAAATCTTGTATTGATATCAAAGAAAGTTGGACTATTAATAGAAATGACTTTTGTTTCTGGTAGAGAGAAAATTACATTACACATACCACCACCAATTGGTCCTGCCACTACTTTAGCATTCCCAAACATAGCAATTTTTTCTTTCATAGTCAAGTTTTCACAGAACACTTCTACAAATCCTTGCGAGATAAACATCTCAGCCACCTCATCTTCATTCACACATAATCTTCGTTCAGTATAATTAGTGCCGATATTATTAAGATTATTATGAATCCAGGTACGACGAGAGACATAAATTTTCTCTGGTCCCTTTACCTCACCTTTCATCATATCCAAAACTTCAAACACTTTCTTATGCGGCGGTGAGTTCGAAAGACGGTTATGAGTGAGAGAAGAACCGACACAGACCTTATTATATAAGGTATTTTGATTCAAGAAAACCACATCGTTCTTGGTAATACCCATCAGTTCAAGGCACTCCCAAACAAAAGAATAAAGATCTTCTTGACCTTCAGGAGGACTTACTAACAATTTCATATCTGGATGAATCTTTCTCTCATTAAAGAAATGATAAAGATACGGAAGAGTGTCGTAAATAAAGTGATAGTAATTTGCCATATTATAGACAAAATAAAACACTGGAATATTACAGAATTGTGTAAACCTCACGGGCAACCACATTTTATATTCCATTTTTTCTTCATAAACAGTTCCTCTATCCAAAGACATAAACTGTTCAATAGTAGGTAATACCAACTGCTTGTCACTCACAGACCACATTAAAGGTTGTGGATAATGTTTAGACAATCCTACAAATCTTACCTGATCAAAATAAGCGACCTCTAAAATTCTATGGTTTTTATCTACAGGACAAACCCTTCTAGTTTGTCCAGAATCCCAGTATCTAATTGGTAAAGTAGTCTTGTGAATATTCATATGGATGCCAACTCACTTTGTTGAAAAATTTTTGCCAGTATTGATATGTTTTTAAATCATTAGGTGTCCCCCAACAAATATAATTATCGATCTCAAAGTTCTTTACGGTATATCCCAAATCAATAGCAGCATTTAAGAGACTGTCAATATAGTATTCACCATTTACTTTATCATTCTTCTCAAACAATCTTATGAGTGATCTATCATAAACCTTTCTATTTCTAAAGAACATAGTTCCTGTAATTGCATATTCATTAACAGGATTCTCTCCTCTAAAATCTTTTACATCTACTCTAGTTACAATATCATCACTATCACAGTTGACCCAAGAATAAGCATTTGGTTGTAGATGACTTGTATAGTTGTTACGATAAGTCCATACAATTATATCATTACTTTCATCATTCACTAACTCCAAAAACTTATCAGCATCATAGAATACCCCATTATCACAGGCAGATACCAAGATAGATTTATCACCACACTTTTCAATAATTCTATGTGTGGACAATGCTTGCCCTTTCAACACACTATCAATCCACAACACATCTCCAGACCTAGGTGCAGGATGATCTATCAAACAAGCATACATTACCTTATCAGTTTTTGGTAAACAACGAACTGCCTGCTCGTACATATACTTCCCGTTCACATGAAGAAATGGTTTTGGTTTTGTATATCCATCTTTCGAAAATCTACTTCCAGCACCAGCCATTGGCAAAGCAAGAATACAATTTTCTAATTCAACTTCTTTTTGCCCATCTATTGCTTTCTTGTAATAGTCAGACCACTGCTGATATATCCTTACATCTAACGGTGTTCCCCACTGCAACATATTTGGGACTTCATATACAGTATTGTATAGTCCATCTTCTATCATCAGATTGTAAACTAAACTTACATAATATTCTTCATTAATATTAATATCCTTATCAATCAATTGTTGAAAATAATATTTAATATACTTTCCTTTCTTAAAATAATAAGTTCCAGTAGAAGCATATTCAGACATCTTATCGTCTGTAAATGGTTGCTTCTCACGAATCTCTTCAATTTGAAATGATCCTTCTCTTAGTCTACAAAAAGCATAATTATCACTACCCAACATATGTGGATGAAATCCAGTGTATGAAATTACAGATCCATCACAATCAGTGTCAGTTACATGAGAAACAAAATCATCATAATCCCAATTCATTGAGAAGTCGCAGTAATTGACAATAACTTGTTCCTCATCATCTATGTCACCCAGTACCTGAAGAACACTATGAACTGGACCCAACTTGTGAGGATCAATGACTTTAATTGAGGATCCTTCAGGAAGTTTATGAAGTATTAGTCCCGCAACATCTATTTCATCATGATGTTTTCTGTTCAGAATACAAACAAACTCAGTATCCTTAGGATAAAGATTGATGATATGTTCTATTACAGTTTTTCCATCTATTTTCAACAAATACTTTGGAATTGTATAACCAGCATCCACGAATCTTCGGCTCATACCAGACATAGGGATAACAACTTTCATATCAATCTCCTTTCTTTACTCTAATACTGTCTTCGTCGAAATGCTGTGTAGAGAATTCAAATAATTCAGATGGCAAAATAGCAATCATTTGATGTCTTAGTCCACGATAAATGTGAAACTTATCTCCTGGTTCTAAGATTATATCTTTTGCTTCATCAAGATTATCCGAGTCCCCATAATAAAGGAGAATTCTTCCTGACTGTAAATAGAATGTTTCATCTTTTAATTTATGATAGTGCCAAGAACACTTCTTTCCCTCATTAAAGAAAAGAAGTTTGCCACAATACTCATCAGTATTAACAATCCATTTTTCATATCCCCATCCTTTGGGAACATATTTAATTTCCGAAAAATTCATCGGAGTGTATTCCTTTATCATCTATATAGTAATCTGCTGAAGGTTTACCAAGGAACAGTTGATGATATTTACATCCCCACAAACTTAATTGTATTTCTGTAAATTCATAGAATTCATTCTTTGCCAGATCAGCATTATTATTATACCGACCCATTCCTCTGGCAGTTAGATACACGATGGTATGACCTTCGTCGTATAACTTATTTATTTTATCAATCCTATCCTGAATTGGCATCGATTGTTCATATCTCATTTCCTCTGTTGGACCTGGAGTACAGATAGTTCCATCAATATCAATTACATATCTCATTTACATCCCTCTCAGATAATACATAAGTTCCAAAGTGTGTGACAGCAATCGCAGCTGCTTTGTTTGCATATGGTATTGCTTTCTCTATTTTAGCATACAGGAGATAAAAGTAAACAAGTGCAGATAAGAAAGTGTCCCCGGCACCACAAACATCAAATACTCCCACTCCAATACCAGGATAATTTACACCTTGGTAATCTGCACCACCAGAACCTTTGGTCACAATTAAATTATTAGATTTAGTTTCTAATTTAGAATACTCATCAGCATTTATTTTAACATACGCATGATCTGTGGGTAATACTTTTTTCTTACTGTCTATGAATACGGGACCATCAAACCATTCTACCAACTGAAACATTCGTTCAGTTGTAATAAATCCCTTATCATAATCCGATATGACAAGGGCATCAAAGTTATCTTCTGGCAAATCATAATCAAGAGGTTTAGTAGGATTCTCTACATCAACTCTAAGAAGTTGTTGATTATACCTTTCATCAATAAATCTACGTTTAACAATCTTTTCCTCTTGAGTAAGAATGTAAACTTCAATTCCAAATGACATGAGATTCTCTCTCACATTCCATGCCATTCCTTTCTGAGTTTTTACTCTAGTTTTTTTAAGAATAGGAACTGGTGCCTCTGGATTGAGTCTTTCACATATTCCATAGACATATTCATCGGTACAACTATCTCCGATCAATAATACTTTGAATTGTTTTTGTTGTGGCATAATCACCTATTCGATCAAAGAATCTAAGTTCGGCAGCATAATAAGATCCAATTACAGACTTTCCTTTCCAGTCTGATCCTACAATCATTATATCAGGTTTATATGATTTTATCATACATTCTAACTCTTCGTCACACGAAAAAGTATCGACACCATCTACTGCTTTTAAATTTTCAAGAAAAAACTTTCGTTCTTCTTGACTATGTATGGGTCTGGTAGGACCTTTCTTTTCCTTTACTCTATCATCCGTATCAATTCCAACTAATAAAAAGTCTCCTAAACTTTTTGCATAGTTCAGGAGTTCAATGTGGCCTCGATGTAGAATATCAAACGTTCCGTTAACGAATACTTTCATAAACATATTGAAGTGATTTTTGTAGTCCGTCAAGTTCAAGTCCTAACTTTGAAAGTTCACCACCACTTCCACAGTATGCTCTATCATTACCAGATTCTAGAACATCAACGGGAACTTCATAATCAGAAAGATTATTAATCATTCCAGCAACCTCTGAAAGCAAAGTCACTTCTGGATAAACAAGATTGAGTTCTTTAGGGAGATAACTACCACCCTTAAGATAAAGATCAATAACTTTGAAGGCATCACGAACACCAAAGAAGTCCATGAACTTATCTTTGAATACTACAATCTCACGTTTGTTGATATAATTGAGAATATTTGCAGTGGTGAACATATTACTTGGAGCACATGCACCAAATACATTAAAAAATCTTAGGTTATATACATGATTAAGTTGACGACAACGTTGAGTAATCAGATACTTTGAGAGTCCATAGTAATCAGTAGGAATTCTTTCACCAAAGTTTTTTTCATCTACTTTAAAGATATCATCCTGACGACCATATGATGCGCCACTACAGATGTTAATCATTGGAATCTTTTGTGCTGTTAGATTCTCAAACATCATCATGTTATTATAGAAGTCATCAGCAATATCTGCACGGACACGACGACCACCACGAATAGCAGCATGAATAATAAAATCAATCTCCCGATGACGAAAGAAAGAATTTACTGTATCAAAATTTGAGTAGTCAATATTGTAACATTGGACAGAATGATCTTCTTCTAGGAGAGGAATAATTTCTTTTCCTAGATTACCACGATTTCCAGTGAATAAAATTTTCATCGTCTAAGATTAATATAAGATGGTTTTTTAGAGTATAAGAATTTTTCAATATCAACGTCTTCCTTACTCTCAGGTCTAAACACCTCAATACCAGGAAGTGCTTCTAAGACCTTTGTATCCTCACATGCATAGTGAGAGAACCCACAGGGTCCATAGTCGTCATCACGACCACTACCTACCAGTTTAACAGGGATTTGTTCGTGATGCAAATAGTTGCGGATAAATTCAAATGGACGATATAGAACAAAAGGAGTAATAGAATAACATACAGGGATCTTACCTTCCATAGCAAGACCCACACCCATGCCAATCATCAGTTGTTCTGCAGCACCAGGATTAATTACACGGTTGGGATAATCTTTTCTCAGGTGATCGAACACCCTATATCCAACATCACCAACAAGAAGAAAGATGTCCTCATTCTTCGCCATTTCCTCAGTCAGGAGTTCTTGAAATCTACGTCTCATAATGATGCAATAGCCTCCTTATATTGTTCTTCAGTAAAGTTAGTATAGTGTGCATGAAGACTATCATCAAGTCCAAAGTGATTGACTTTAGTTCTATGGAACTTGATCCTAGACGGACAAAATGCCATCATTCTCTGCTCAAGTAAAAGAATATTGATTGCATCATATGCTGCCCATCCATTCGCATTCACATGAACTGAGATGTTATGAATACTTGCATCATTAATGTACCTCAGTGCCTCCCATACAGACCCCTCAGTGCTCTCTCCATCAGAGATCATACAATGAACATGTCGGTTAGGATTAGCAATAGCACGACCAACTGAAACACAAATACCCATACCCAAACTACCAGTGGAACAATGGATATGATTTAATTCGTTACGTTTAGGATGCTCTCCATACTTATCAAGGAGTTCTTGAGCATCAAGTCCATAATACTTCTCAAGGACAACGTAGAGTGCTACTACAGCATGTCCATTAGATAAGATAAAGATGTCATCTTTGTTCT
>Ga0209535_1002904_pt1 | contig 11124 bp, 16 predicted proteins | sample LinPmetageLP28_FD_184041 | JGI IMG/M metagenome (GOLD analysis project Ga0209535, IMG submission 184041) | Marine viral communities from the Pacific Ocean - LP-28 (SPAdes) (version 2) | ecosystem: Environmental > Aquatic > Marine > Oceanic | place: Pacific Ocean | collected 2009-08-22
ATCAGTGCATGGCACAGGCCGTACCAGTTACCAACTATATGAGAGACCTTTACCCTACCTCAGCAGGTGAGATACACTGCCTAGATGAGAAAGACTATGCAACATACAAGGCCTTTATTGATGGTGGTGGCAAGCCTTCATTGAGTCTTACACATCCTGAAAATACCAAAAATAGCATCTAATTGACATTACCACATTTCCGTAGTATAATTGTGCATGATCCACGCAATGATAGATCTGGAAACTCTTTCCACTAAACCCAATGCCACAATTCTAACCATAGGTGGTGTCAAGTTTGATCCTTACACAAGGGTGGAACCCTCGCAGGGCCTGTACCACAGAATAGACGTGGACGAACAGACTGCCATGGGCAGGGACGTCATGGAGGAGACTGTTGAATGGTGGGGCAAACAAGCAGAAGATGTACGTGAAGAAGCACTGGGCGACCATGATAGGATAGATCTAAAGTATTTCATCAAGCAGTTGAACAAATGGTCAGTGGGGGTGGACGTGTTCTGGTGTCAGGGACCTTTGTTTGATTACGCAATACTACAGAACTTTTACGCACAGATGAATGTACCTGTGCCATGGAACTACTGGCAGATCAGAGACTCGAGAACATTGGGCAGTCTTGTACCTCGTGATCCCAACGAGAAGAGGACCGGTTTACACAATGCCCTGGAAGACTGTTACTTCCAAGCAAGGAAAGTACAACAGATATTCCAGCATTTAGGAATTAAGAATGATAGATATTAATTGGTACACTATCAACGACCTGTACACAATCGAAAGATTCAAAATCAAACACAGCAAGACACCTAAGACCAAATGGATAAAACTGCCTTGTGTGTATAAAATAAAAATAGACAATAAAATAGTTCACGTTGGTAGGTCAGACACCTGTAAGAAACACGGTGGTGCAGAAAAAGTCAGGAAGGCATTGGTAAACCTACTGGGTCTTTGGGAGTACAATCCATCTGTCACAAAAACAAAAATCTGGGAAACAATAAGATTGCAACATAGGCCAAATTCTAGTAATATAAGGATAGGAATAATCAAAACAAATGCAATCAAAAAAACCTATCTACAAGAAGCCATTTGAACCCATAGACAGTTATGAGGAAAGCACGTGGATGGGCAACGACACACCATTCATGGAAACAGAACACACAGGAGTCTTCCGTGACCGATATCCGTGCGTTCCAGGACACACACTTTTCATACCAAAAAAAAATACAGCCGAGTATATAGGCAAGTCTTACGAACTTGCTTCACAATACGGCAAAGACAAAATATCAGCAGGTGAGATAGCAGGATTCAATGTGGGAATGAATATAGGAAGATGTGCAGGACAAACTATCATGTGGCCGCACATACACTTCATCCCAAGACAACAGGGTGACGCCACACACAAAGGCGGAATGCGTTATGCACATCCTGGAGCAGACCACAGAGAACGTTATTGATGAAAAAGAAAGCAAGAAGAATCAATCCAATATATGTTTCTCCAGATGGCGGAGAGACTGTGTATGAGCAATTACCAAACGGTGACAGGATATTAGTAGAACAATCACAGAGAGCAAAGGATGAAGAGACCGCTTACACAGAGGCAGAAATGATAGGAGCAGATGCCATAGAACTTAGAAGAAAGTACCCTACACTGCAAAAAGCATGGGACAAATACCTTACCGTATGGCATTTGATCAACGGAAATGACTGATATGTACAACGATTCCATTTTGAATTTTACCAGCAGTGTGCGTTGCTCTAAAGCAGTTTAAAGGGGTGATTAAATACGTTTATGACCAAGTTTGTAAGTGTAATAGGAAACGGTGAAAGCAGGAGAGGATTTGATCTTACTCCTTTGAAAAGTGTTACCACAATGGTAGGATGTAATGCCCTTTTTAGGGATCACAATCTCGAATATGTGGTTGCCTGCGACAGGCATATGTGCCAAGAGGCCGCAAACACATGTGGTAAAAATACCACAATCTTCACAAGAGAAAATTGGTACCAACAATTCGCATACTGGCCCAATGTAAAAAAAGTTCCTGACTTGCCTTACGAAGGTGACAAAAGGCAGGACGACCAGTTCCACTGGGGCACCGGACAGTTCGCCGCACTTGTTGGCATGAGCTTCAAACCCAAGGCAATTTTTTTAGTTGGAATGGATCTTTGGGGGTTAGGTGATAAAAAAGAGCCTGAGAACGTTAACAATATATACAAAGGTTCAAAGGGTTACTCATACATAAAAAGACCGGTAGACCCTAGTTACTGGATATACCAATTTAATAAATTATTCGAACACTCTGAGTGCAGGTGGATAATAGTAAACCAAGAAGATTGGAAAATGCCAGATGAATGGAAAGAACATAAAAATGTTTTCCAAGATACCTACGAAGGGTTGGCCAAGTTCATTAACAGACAGTTGACAAAAAAGTAATTTAATATAAAATTGTTGTATGATTAAACCAATGGTGGACCACCTGATGGTGCAACAACAACTTAAGGCGCCACATAAGAGATGGAAGCACATGGTGGGTGTGATGTGTCTGAATCTCACTTATCGTAAGCACGTGAAAATCATCTTACCAAAATTATTTGCTAGATATCCCACCCCCGAAGCATACCTGCGTGGTAGGTTGAAGACACAACAGAATATGTTGAAACCACTAGGCATGTGGGAAGTGAGATCAAAGAGGATTAGGAAGATGACCGAACAGTACCTTACATGGGATAAAAAAGAAGCCAGTGATCTACACGGCATAGGCAAGTATGGATCTGACAGTTACCAGATATTTTTCTTCAACAACGTTCCTTCAAACGTGCAGGACAAAGAATTAAGAAAATACATTGACAAACTCGTAGGATAGTTTATAATAAGGATATGTTTGATAAAATAAAAGATGGAGATCTAGTAACTCTTAAATTGACTTCAGGAGAAGAAGTCATCGCAAAATATCTTGGCAGGACCGACACACAATACATCAGTATTGAGAAGGCACTTGTACTAATGAATGGTCCGCAGGGTTTGGCATTTGGTACATTTTTCTCCACTGCTAGACAGGATCAACCGTTCAACATAGCAACAGACAAGTTGATATCCATCGCACACATCAATGACAAGATCGCAGATGAGTACAACAGGGTGTTCACCAAGATTGAACTTCCTGCAAAACCTAAGATTATAACATAATGGCACACTTTGACAAACACTCAACAAGCATCAAGGCACTGATAGACGTGTCTGAGGCAATGTTGAATGCGATGGAGGAATATGGAATCGATCCAGAGACTGTTTCCAAAAGAAACGAGTTCACTGTGATGGTACACTTTCTTAAGAGCATCATAGACGGAGAATTAAATATACCAAACGAACTGACGGATCGCATCAGAGAAACAGCGTTCCAGTTGGATATAGATCAGAAGTTGAACAAGAAACTCAACTGATGATCAAGAGGACTCAAGACTTTCAACCCTCTATAAACACTCTGCAAGTCATCAAAACAAGGAGAAACGATGACTTACTACTCAACTAAAACATACGGACACAACATAGGATTGGCCTGTGTGTTCAGACAGCCCAACGCAGATCACTCGCACTGCCATCTACTACACGGATACAGTCTCGCATTCAAATTCACGTTTGGATGTAATGAACTGGACAACAAGAACTGGGCCGTGGACTTTGGCGGACTAAAGCCTTTGAAGGCATGGCTAGAGGATCACTTCGATCACAAACTTGCACTGGACAAGGCGGATCCTTTTTTAGAAACATTCAAGCACTTAGAAACACTTGACTTGGCAGAAATCAGAATCTTCGATGGAGTGGGTGCTGAGATGTTCGCCAAACACGCATTTGACTTCGCTGACAAACTGATCAGAGAGAATACAGATGACAGATGTTTCGTGGAAAGTGTAGAATGTATGGAACACGGAGCAAACAGTGCCATCTATTCTAGAGGATAAAATAATAATTGAGTATGATCACAAAAGAGTCAAGCTCGATGTGTATGATACGCCTTTGGGCAAAAGATTTATAGAAGCACTCAAAGACAATCTTGTAAAAAAAAAGATACTGGAAAAGAACTTCTGTTTCCTGGGGTTCGCTGACTCCAAAAGGGATCTAAATTTCTTGTGCCATGAACTCAACGACAGCATAGCACAAATAAACTCATTCAAATTTGATCCACAATACGAGACCATACATCCATTCAGAGCCGACGACTTCCAGTACAGTTCTAAACTTCCGATAGGTAATGCACCAGATGGTGATTTTACGAAAACTCCAGGACTTAGACTGAAGCACGACGCCTGTAATTTGTTACACAGATATTTCGAGGAACTGCAAGGCACTGCCTGGGAACTTTCTCCTTACTACAAACAGTCAGACCATGAGACCAAGTATGCGATAAGACAGTTGAATAACATTTGCCACGAGATAGAGAGTTGGGTAGAGGCCTACAGAAAGAAAGTCATTGAGCCCGAGTGGATACGACCCTCACAGATAACCACGTTCCTCAATGCACCCAGGCACGACTTACACGAAGAGGACTACGAATTGTTCAAACAGAACAGGTACGACAGAGAACTAGGCGGTGTGTACCTACACTGGTCACAGGTCGGTAAGACTTTGTATGAAGTTTACAGAGACGAACACGCACCTAAGATGACAGAAGCACTGTGTTCAGAAATAAATCACCAAAAATATTACTCGGGAGAGTTCGACATAGAGTGGGGAGACACTATCACAGAAGAGACCCACGATTTCAAAAAACAAGACATGGAAGGATATAGGGCATGGCTCAAAGAGAACAAGTACGATTGGGAGGATCCTAAACTTTCTCTAGGTTATATCAAGTTAGGTCAGGTAGATCTAGAAACATCTTTCCAGAATCGTCCATTCACTTCAATATACGATGTGATGAAAGATAATTTAAATATAAAGAACATCACAATCAGAAGCGACAAAGTTTATGAAAACGACTTTCCTTACACACTAGATAGTAAGGATTGGAAACAGATACAAATGGAAGGATTGAAAAAAGGATATGAATCACGTAGTATGCGTTAAATGGGGTAACAAGTATCCGTCGCAATATGCCAATGTACTCAACAGCATGGTCAAGAGGCACACCACAGTTCCTTATCAATTCCATTGCCTCACAGATGACCCCAACGGTATAGATTCAGATATAAATGTTATCCGACTGCCCACTGACCCATGGATCAAGACATGGTGGAGCAAACTTTGGATGTTCGCACCAGAGATGCCACTGCAAGGAAACATATTATTCTTTGACCTGGATGTTGTTGTATTTGAAAACATAGATCCGTTGTTCACGCACAATCCTGGAAAGTTCATGATCATAAGGGACTTCAATAGATGTAGAGTCAAGGATTGGAAACTGTCCAACTCCAGTTGTATGCGTTGGCAGACAGGAACCATGGATTACCTATGGAACGAATTCAAGGATAGATCAGCACAGATAATGCAACAGAACCACGGAGACCAGGACTGGATAACAAAGAGAGCCAAGGATGATATCAACTGGTGGCCAGATGAATGGATAAGATCATACAAGTGGGAGATGGTTGGACTCAAGGATACCAAACTGCTGACTCAGGACGGCAAGAAATGGTTCCGTACACCGGCCAAGATCGAAACTGGTAACAAAGTTGCGGTGTTCCATGGTTCTCCAAATCCCATGGAATGTGCAGACAAGTTTGTGGAGGACAACTGGCGATGAGTTACGGCAGGGTAAAAGTTAAAAAAGTAAGAGCTGATCTGGTCGATATACCCAAGGATTGTGGTTACGAAAAGAAGTTCCGGTACAACATCGACATGAACAGCAACGGAATAATGGGAGAGTGTATAGAGTGGTGCCAAGAACATTGCGAAGGCAAGTGGGGTTGGTGGTTTGACCAGAACGATCTATATGACCCTATGCGTCATAACTGGGAGGAACAAGACAGTTACATGAGCTTTGAAAAGAAGATAGATGCATCGCGATTCTGGTTGGCGATCGGAGTACAGAGTATGGGCAATCGAGATAGATAATTACTAGTATGAAACCATTTGAAATTACAGACGAAGCAAAGAATCAGATAGAGAAGTTGCTTGAAAAAAACCCAAGCAAGTACGCAGTTAGCCTTGCAGTGCTGGGTGGAGGATGTGCAGGATTCAAGTATGACTGGGGATTTGCTGACACAAAAGAAAGCGTAGCACAAGGAGATCACGTCGAGGACTGGCACACGGGAAGATTTGTCGTGGATGAGACATCCTTGTTGTATGTCATGGGAACCAAGATCGACTGGATAGAGGAAACATTCGGATCACAGTTCGAGATATCAAATCCAAACTCAACTTCCGCATGCGGTTGTGGAGAATCATTTGGGGTGTAATGGACACAGCATTCATAGTAGGCAACGGTGAGTCAAGAAACATATTTCCAATAGAAAATTTAAAAGGCAAAGGTGTAATATATGGTTGTAATGCCATATACCGAGACCATCCAATGTTGTGTGATCACATAGTGGCAGTAAATCCTCCTATGTACGAAGAACTTTTAAAATGGCACAACAACGGTAAGGAGTCTCCAAACTTACATGGTCCAGAGGACATCAGCAAATGGAACTACATCTGTGAAGGTGACCATGAACAGGAGGTGCCGCAGGGTCTAAAAATATACAGAACATGGCGTGGCGGTGATATTAAAAAGGGCGGTAAGATAAAGACCAACGATTTCTCTAAAGCGAAGGGTTCCGGTTGCAGTGCCGTGCTCATGGCCGCAGAATCAGGTATTAAGAATATCATTATAATGGCATTTGACATAATGGGTGCTCAACAGTGGGAGATGGATACCCCTAGTAGATTGCAAAACAACATCTACAAGAACAGCATAAACTATCCAGACAGAGAAAGTATGAAAGCATACCTGAAATACGAATGGATGTATCAACTGCGGCAGACATTTAAGCGATTCCCTGACACCAACTTCCACTTTATCAACAGGCGGGAGTACCTAGAAGACAATCCATTCCTGCGTTGGTACTTTGATCAGCCAAATATAAAGTGTGGTATCTATGCTGATCTACAGAGATGGATAACCGGCCATCGGGATGACATCAAATGGAAAAAGTTATAGAGTCTTAGTGCTACTGGCGTCAAGTTTATAGACTTTACGCATCTTTACACCCACAACCTGTGCAAATTTCTTTGAATCACAATCATTACAGACGTGTTTGTAGTCATTTGAAGCACGAGCTGGATCCACTTTGCTCTTGGGCCTCATGAAAGTCTCCGAGCAGGCATCACACTTGAACACATAGATAAGGTTCTTCCTGTGATAGTTGTGCATTGTACCCAGTTTGCTCTCCCTCTTGTACAACTTCATCGTTTTTAGGGTTTCTATGAACATATTATTATTTAATAAATACGAATAACACATTATGGCAAGATTAAACATAGACACAGGATCACTGGGAAATCCAGCAACAGGCGATACTTTACGTACCGCTATGACCAAGGTAAACACCAATTTTGAGGAAGTTTATCAGTTGGTTGGTGACGGTTCAACAGGATTGATTACAACTTCAGTAACAAATGGTGATTTGAAACTCCAGGCCAACGGCACAGGTATCGTAGAAATAGATCAATTACAAATTAATAACGCGGCGATCACTCCAATCACAACAAACAGTGACTTGACATTGTCAGCAAATGGTACAGGTAATATTGTGATAGGATCTATCACTGTAAACGGGACAACATTAAGTTCAGCAGATTCATCTAAAATATCAATCAACGAGGCACTTGATGTTGACGGAAATTTAAAAGTGTCAGCGGCACAAATTGATTTCACAAACCTTCCAACAAGTGACCCTAGTGTTGCAGGACGATTGTTTAGGTCAGGCAACGACGTAAGAATTAGTACAGGATAGTAAATGGCCCAGGAGATCATCAACATAGGAGCCCAGGCTAATGATGGTTCAGGTGACACTATCAGGAATGCCGGCCGTAAGATCAACGAAAACTTCACAGAAGTTTATGCACTTCCGATAAATGATGGCGATATAAAATTCAGAGGAAATAATATCACATCCGAATCTTCAAATGCGGACATAGTGGTCAAGCCTTCGGGCACAGGAAACGTGGTTTTCCCTTCCCTGACTTTCGAAGACAACAACATTAAACTGACCAGGTCAAACGATGATCTAAAAATTTTAGCCCAGGGATCTGGGAAGGTTGTCATAGGTGGCTTAGGATTTTCAGGAGCGTCAATAGTAGGCACAGACTCCGCCATTGTCAATATAAATGAAAACTTAATTGTGGACGCGACGCTGAATGCGGGTGCTTCTACTCTGCCGTCTGCGGTCACGTTGAATTCTACACTGGATGTCGCAGGTGCGACCACGCTTTCTACAATGACTGTGACGGGAGCATCAACACTGGCCGATACGACCATAGACAATCTTACATTCAATGACAACATCATCGGATCGAGTTCAAACGCTGACGTAATTTTAACACCAGGAGGAACAGGTTCTATTGTGCTTCCTGCGTTTACCATCGATGACAACAACATCACAGGGACAAGATCGAATGAGGACATTAATATTAATGCCAGCGGAACAGGTGATGTGTTGTTAGGTCCCATTAGGATAAACGGAACAACTTTAGACAGTTCAGACTCTGCCAGCATAAACATGAATGACGGAGTTATTGTTGATGGAACGATAAATGCAAACACACCAACATTCAATGGTGCGGTCATTGCCAATTCAACTCTAGGTGTAACAAGTGGTACAACATTATCAACACTGACTGTATCGGGTGCGTCATCTTTGGCTGGCACAACAACAATAGATAACCTCACTTTTAACGACAACATCATCGCAACAAGTTCAAACGCTGACCTTAACCTGACACCAGGCGGAACGGGGGTCGTAAACGTAAGCAATCTTACTATAGACTCCAGCATCAACCTCACAGACAACGTGATAAAGGTGACAAGGTCAAATGACAATATGACGCTGATGGCGAATGGCTCAGGAAGTGTGGAGATCATATCCGGACTTACAACAGCCGCCGTAACGACAACAGGCAACGTTGATATCACAGGTGCCAAAACAATCACAGGCACACTTGACCTTAGAGGAATAAAAATTAAAGACGACAAGATAACTACAGACCGGTCCAATGATAACCTTGAGCTATCAGGCAATGGAAGTGGAAAGGCTGTCGTTGACAAAGTCGAAATAACTGGCACCACAGTAGACAATATCGTGATAGGTGGAACAACACCCGCGGCAGGAACGTTCAGTTCATTTCCAACATTTACAAATACTGATGAGTTCGATGCGGCCGGGGTCAAACTCAAGGATAACACCATCACTGCACACAGATCAAATGACGATCTCGGATTTGCCGCCAATGGATCGGGATATGTGAACATCAACGGGAACTTGATCACTGGGGGCCTGAACTTGCCCAACACGGATGGAAACACAGGACAACTACTAAGGACAGACGGAAACGGTCAGTTGGCATGGTTCACAAATCCAATACTACTAGGACAGTCAGACATACAGGACTCACGGAACACAATTGGATTTTCAACTTTGACAGAAATAGATGCAAACACGGCAGTTGGCGCACACGAAAACATCGGTGCAGGCAGTGACAGTGTGTTTGATGAATTTGACCAATCAAAATATGACAGTGCATGGTATCTGTGTCTGCAGAGATATGACGCCGCTGACAGTTCGGTCGAGTACGCAGGATTCAAGACAACAATAGCACAAGGAACAACAGATGGTAGCACATTTGATGCCTTCGATGGAACATCACAGATCATCAAGACAAACAGTGCTGATGAAATAATAGTCACATCTTCTGATGTAAGAAGTGCAGTAGGCAAAGTAAGATTCAAAGGACAGGCCGGCACACTGGCAGACGGTTCTTCTAAATCCCAATTCAACGCATTGACATTTTTTAGAGTAGGACTGGGGGACAACGACTCATCAGGATACACAGACGGCAACGTAGCGACAAAAGTCACAGCAGATCTCGACAGTGCAGTGGCAAACCTTGACACCTTTGCTCACGCGAGTTTCAGAGGTGCGAAATATTATGTGTCAGTGAACAACACGACCACAAATGAAGTGATGAATGCCGAACTAGTTGTGGTTCATAACGGATCAGATGCTTTCATACAGACATACAATCAGTTCACAACCAACTCCGGCAACACGCCTTTGGCAACATTCACGGCAGACATAAGCGGAAGTGATGTAAGGCTACGAGGAGCAAATGGTACCGCAGGAACTTGTAGAGTATCAATGTACAGGATACTGTTGGCTGACAATGAGTCAGGTTCAAGTGGCACTTACGAAAGTGTCATCGCGGCACAGACGGTCAGCAACACGGATACCACAACAATCAACACAGACAGTTTCAGGGGACAATCAAATCCGGACATGAGTTCACAGAAAGTGATCAATTCATGGGCAAAAACAAGTTTTGACAGTGTGTTCTATCACATGATACAGAAGGACAACACCAACAACGAATTTATAATGAACAAGTTGAGTTTGAACCATGGTATCAGTGCAGACGGAAGCACCGAGGCGGCGGGTGTCGCAGACAGTCATGTCCTTAAGTCAGGTGAGATGAATGACATCAGTGCCTTTGACGCTGGCATCAACGGATCCAACGTAGAATTGAAGGCGACTGGCCAGAGTGATGGGTCAACAGCAATATCCAACGTTTTGCAGTATTACGCAATTGGACTTGGTCCAGACACAACAACTGCAACATCAGGAAACATAGGCACACACGCAGGCGTCTTCGCTGGCGGTAACAACGAAACAGAGATAGACCATGTGATTGCGGAAGGAACAACACAGGGTAGTGTTGCCGCTGAAAGATCAGGTGCAGAATTTACAGCAAGTCAATTCAACGGCGCCTTGTATCATGTAGTGACCAAGGACGTGGTTAACGGCAGTTTCGAAACACAAAAAATTTCCGTGCTACACAATTTCAATGACGCTTTCCTTACATCATCGGCAGTGAGTAGATCAGATGTGGGTGACACTCATCCAACATTTGATGCGGACATG
>Ga0209535_1002906_pt1 | contig 11121 bp, 14 predicted proteins | sample LinPmetageLP28_FD_184041 | JGI IMG/M metagenome (GOLD analysis project Ga0209535, IMG submission 184041) | Marine viral communities from the Pacific Ocean - LP-28 (SPAdes) (version 2) | ecosystem: Environmental > Aquatic > Marine > Oceanic | place: Pacific Ocean | collected 2009-08-22
CTATCTCTGATAAGATAAGAAGAATAGCTGAGACTACCAAATTAAACGGTATAAAACAGTACCCTAAAATCCTGATACCAGATTTAATAAAAGAAACTAATTGATGCCTTTTAGCATCTGGGTAGTTGGTTGGTTGAGTTGGTGAAATTTTACTTTGATTTCTACGGTTAGCTAAGTATTGCTCTTCCGTCATTCTGCGAGACTCCACATCATAGAGGTCTTTCTCGACTTCACTAATATTTACCATTTTTCGTGTTTTTAAAGTGGTGCTACGACACTATAGTCATATATTATTTAATATAGTAATAAATATTGTAAAAACCAACTTTCTACTAAGATAAAGTAGAACCAGTTGTTACTGATACCCAATTGTTACCGTTGTAAAATGCTAAAGTACTTCCAGTTACTGCAAATGAACCTGTACCTGGACTAGTTGGTAATGGATTAGATGGTTCTAGAGTAAATAATCTAGATGAACTAATTAACGTATTACCATCATTTCTAATTTGGTCTTTAGTAATTTTTATACCTATCGAATTACTACCGCTTGCATTAAGTAGGTGTAAGTTGTCAGCGTTAGGGTATGCAATTACTTCTATATCTATTTCATTGTTATTAGCTGCAGAAGCTGTAACCATTCCGATTTCACCGAATGATGCTCCTGAACTCCATGATGCAAATCTAATATCATGACCTCTCAATTGGGTATATACGTCATATACAGAACTACTAAAATGTTGATTCTTTGTAAATGTTTGTATTTTACCTGTATCTGCTATCGAACCGGTTATGACACTTGAATTAAAGTATGAACTGGTTTGACTTCTAAGTCCATTTAATTCACCTGAATGTAAAGATGAGGTTACTGTATTTCTAGCAATACTAGTTGCCAATGAAGAACTTAAACTCCCAGTGGCTATATTAACTTGTGCATCTGTAGCATAAGTGGTATCTAAAGATGAACTAAAATTTTCTTGTGCTTGTATCCTAGTGCTAAATGAACCACTAGCTGTATCCAGTGATGCAATATCTGCAGAAAAGGATGAAGAATTAGCTAATCGTCTCCAGGCTCCACCATGTGCAAAATATGCTGAACCAGTAGCATGTACATGTGCAAACATACCGTGGTAAGTGGATGCATTTGGTAGATTAGTGTAGTCTGTATAAACGTTAGAATATTGTACTTTTATACCTGGTAAATCAACTATGCTAGCTGAATGAGAAACATATGAGCTAGTTACACTGTTAATTGATGTTAATGATGATGCAATACTTGAACTAGTAGGTGTCCATGAACCAGATATTTCAGATGCTATTTGAGCTGCTCCAGACACCATACCAACAAATGTACCAGCAGTAGCCGTACCTGATATTACAACAGATCCTGAGAAACTATGGTTATCATCAGCTGTGTCACCAAACTGTGTAGAACCTGAATTAAAAATTTTTGTAGACTCGGTTACTGAGTTAACAGTTAAAGATTCGGCAGTTAGGCCCCCTGATAAAGTCATACTACCTGTAACGTATACAGAAGCACTTAAATGTAAGTTTCCGAGATTAGCAGATCCTGTACCATCTTGAACAACTCCACTAGTATCTAGCTGAAGTATTCTTTGATACGTATCTTTAATCGATTTATTAGTAAAATTAGCCATAAATATAGGTATATAGTATAAATAGGACTAGAAATTCTTATAAGTAAATGGATCTCTTTTTTTAAGTTCCTTTATTCTCCTATTGTATTCTCTATTTCTCTTCCAATTACGATAAATTCGTTTAATGTATTTAATTATCATTTTTTAAATATTAAAAAGTTATTAAGAACCAGTACATCTATATTAGAATCTAAAAACCTTTTAATAGCTTGTGTTGGTGTTAATGTAATAGTCTGATTTTTTAGGTTGAATGATGTGTTTAATAGAACCGGTACACCTGTCACTCTTCCTACTTCTTTCAGTAGTTTGTAATATAGTGGGTTACTTTCTTTAGTTACGGTCTGTACTCTACTTGTTCCGTCTACATGTGTTGCGGCAGGTAAATACTTGACTTTAGTTTTTACAACCATATTCATATAGGGAACAGGTTCTGTTATGTGAAAGAAATTGTTTGCCTCATCTAAAGGAACTGAAGGTGCAAAAGGTCTGAAGCTTTCTCTTTCTTTAACTACCAAATTTAACCTGTCTCTCATATTAGGATTAGTAGGAGAAGCTAATATACTCCTATTGCCTAACGCTCTAGCTCCAAATTCCATTCTACCTTGAAACCATGCAACTATCTTTTGGTTAGCAACTAAACCAGATACGTGTGTAATTAAAGACTCCTCGTTAAGTCTAAAATATGAAAGTTTATGTTCGTTCTTTTGTAATATTAATTTAATCCACCTAGTCTTATAAGAAGGACCTAAGTATGGAGATATTTTTGTATGAGAATCCAAACAAGCTCCTATTGCTGATCCGGCATCTGACGGAGCAAATGGTATGTGTACTGATTTAAAAAACTTATACGCTATGATGTTGGCTACACCGTTGTATGCGCATCCACCTGCTAAACATATATTTGGTGATCCTGTAAGCTCTTTTGCTTTGTGAAGTAACATCCCAAATCTTTCTTCGTACACCCTTTGTAAAGATGCTGCTAAATCTTTGTGATCCTGTGTTAAGGTATCTTCTGGTAGTCTTGGACGTAATTCTAATAGTTGACATAGTTTTTTAGTAAACATTACTTTCTCAGAATATTCCCAAGTAAAGTACTTTTGGTATAAATATAATCCTTCTTTTTTATTGTTAAATAATAGGTTAAGTTTTTCATAGTACCTACCTTTGTCACCATACGGTGCTAACCCCATTACTTTGTATTCACCTTCATTAGGTCTAAACCCTAAAAACGAGGTAATTGTACTATATAACATTCCTAAAGAATGAGGAAAACTATCAGAGTATACTTTATTAATACTACTACCATTGCCATATGAGATAGTTACAGTTTCCCACTCTCCTACTCCATCTACAGTAAGTATTGCTGAATGATTGTACTGAGAAGTATAATAGCTGAAAGCAGCATGAGAGTAGTGATGATCGTGGTAAATGATTTTTCCGGTGTACCCAATAACTTTAAGTAAATTTTCCGGAGAGTTATTTTTTCTGTCTTTTTTATACCTTTGTCGAAGAAAAAAAGTTTTAATCGGTCTTTTATTAAAGGTAGTTTTAACTCTATCATCTTTTTTAGTTGGGTCTTCATACCAATGTACCTCGTCTATATTATTAATATCTATGCCAACTTCTTTAAGGCAGTATTGTATTGCCTTTAAAGGAAACCTATTGTCGTGTTTAATACCAGTAAACCTTTCTTCTTCTGCTGCTGCAATAACATTATTACCTATAACAATTGATGCTGCAGAATCATGATAAAAAGCTGATATACCTAATTTTATCATATGGCGTTTTTTGATTGAAACATGTATTTGATAAGGTTATCAAATTCTTCATTATAATTATTAAGAACATTTAAATTCTTAGCAATTTTTTCTTTTACGTTCTTATCTAACGATTGCACACTAAATTTAGCTGGGTATTGTACGTAGTTGCTAAACGTAATATTGGCATCGATTCCTAATTCTTTTATCTGTTCTATAAATAACGGTATTTCTAATGCATTATAACTACCTACGGTGTATGATATGGTAACAGGTATATTGTTCTTTTCTAATAACTTGACATTCTTAATAAACTTATCTGTACTAAACCCTGTTCTGATTTTTTCTCCTAATTCATACAGGCCATCACAAGAAACAGCAACATACGGTTTATCTTTAAATCGGCTCCATAGTTCTAATACTTTGTACTTACCTTTTTCTATTATTTGTAAATTAGTACTATAACTTATTTTAATATCATTATTTACTCTACTTAAATAATCTAGTATTTCATAATGTTCATCCATAATAAGAGGTTCACCCCCAGCAAAGTATATTCTCTTTAGGTTGTGTAACTTAGGTTTTAAATCATCTAAAAACCCATCTTTTATTTTTACAATTACACCATTATTATGAAGGTGAGAACTTTCAGGTGAACACATTACACATTTAAGGTTGCAGATGTTACTAAATCTAATATCAATATCTTCAAATTGTACTTCTACAGTATCAGTGTCTATACTGTTTGAATTTTCTTCTAAATGTCGTAATCTATGAGACTTAACATTAACTGCTTCTTGTTCCCAACAAACATTACATATAGGTGGTTTTTTATTAGATGTTAAAGACTGTCTGAGAGTAATAAAATCTTTATTGTTATATATTGTATCTAAATTTTGAGTGTTAACGTTAGGTTTAGTTTTAAACCCTTTAGATACACAGCATGGCTTTACTTCTCCTTTTTCGGATACGTAAAGATGATTAAACGGCAGTGGACAATAGGTCTCACTCATTTCTTTTTTCCCAAAATCTTTCAAAACTAAAATACCCTATTGTTTTAAGTACTGTGTCTATACCTCCTATTGCTAATCCAAATTTCCAATTACCAGAAATAAACCAACCGGAAAATATGGTAATAGAGGTAGCTATTACCCTCCAAATCGCAGTCTTAATTAACGTTTGTTTATACCCTTTACTCATACTTTTAGATCTCTTCTAATATCTCTTTTTACGGTTGATAAGTACTTTGCTCTTTTCTTTGCATTAACAAATGGAACTGACCAAAATTGTTTAGTTTTTCTCCATCTATTTAAATTCCATCCAAATACAAAAGTGTATACCCCCATAACTAATCTTAACTTAACTGAGTTTAAATACAACGTTACTACTGGAAGCATTGGTGCTCCATGTGTAATATACGTTCTAACTTTCTTATCGCTTAACTTTGGTTTAGGAAAAGCGTAATGACCTATTACAGGTACAAAGTTGTATGCAAACCCTGGTGTGAGTACTTCATCAAAAAAGGTTTCCATTTTAGGGGTGAGCCTAAACCACCAAACTGGTGATACAAAGTATATGTGTGTTGACCAGGAAACTAATTTTTTGTATTCACTAATTAGTTCATCTCTATTTCTATGTAGCTTATCTTCATATACATCGATAACTTTAAATATTTCATAATACTTTTCTAATTGTCTGATAATAGTTTTGAATATACCATTATAACAAAATGATTTCTTATTAGGATGTCCTATTATTACTAAGTGTTTAAAGTTTCTCTTCACTATATGGTGCTTTTTTTTCTATTTATGCCAAAATGTAAACTCCAACGAGTACCATTTGTAACTTTTTTAATTTCATGAGGGGTTATAACACTGTGACTAATTAAACTCCCTCTATCGAACTCTACTGTTTCATTCAATATAACAAACTCTCCACCTTCAAAATCATTTTTTTCTGATAATTCTATACCTCCGCTCATAAATCTACTATCACTTTGGTTAGGACTATCTTCATGTTTTGAAAAGTAATCTCCTTTATCATACCTTAAAACCGAAATCCACAAAGTTAAAAAGTGGTCTGAATTTATATTAGTTTTTATTAGAGTATTAACATCATCCCATAACCAATCAAACCCGGTATTTTCTCTAACTATAAACATCTTGTGTTTTCTTTCAAAATTAGATATGGGTTTTAATAGGGTACTATTAGAAAAATATTTTACTATTTTATCACAGTACTCTTTTGAAAATTTAGAGTTGTCCATCTTTTCTCATTTGCTCTCTAATCTTCGTTGCTGATATATCTCCTATTTCTGTAGGGGGTATATGCTCTATAACATCATATCCGACTCCTCTACCGTAATTGATAGACTCAATATCTGGAATAATGGTTGTAATAACTCTACCGTCTTTGATTAATTCTTTAAGTTCACCTTCATGCACCATTTTTTCTATTTCTTTAGCAGTCCATGGTTGTTTTTCGTTTGGTTCAACATCTCTTATTGCTAAACAGACGTTTTTTCCTTCTTTAAGTCTTTCATTTACTAACCATAAATGTCCGGCATGTAATGGTTGCCATCTTCCTATAAATAAACTATATTTCATCTAGTATTTTATTAAGTGATTCTTCAGGAGTATCAAACGTTGTATTAATATCTATATAATTTTTATATGGTGGAACATATGCTATAGCAGCAAAATGATCCCTTTCTCTTTTTTCAGTAGTATGAACGTATATTTCTTTTATATTGTCACCAAGTAAATCTTTGAAATCTTCTCTCTGATCTATATAAGGTGAAACTAATGCTACTATTACATCTTCACCTTGATTATGTAAATAGTGAGCAATACGTTGTGCTGTACCTACGTTTTCAACTCTACCTTTAATTGAATAGTCCTTATTAGAGAATAGATCCCTCATATCGTCACCATCAATAAGGTAAGCATGAGGTATGTGTTGTTTTAAATTTTGTGCCAACGTTGTCTTTCCAGCCATTGGTTGACCTGTGAACCAGTATATCATTCTTATAATATAGTTTAAATTAGTGAGGGTACAAACTTTATCAGATGATTAAAATTATGTACTACATTTTTTCTATCCTTTATTTTATTTAACATTTCTAAAAACTCTTGATGGTCTTTATGATCTGGGTTGCTTATATCTTTCTGCTTATATTCTTCTTCGTTAAAAGTTCCCCAGTTAGTAACGTGGTTAAAGAAAACTTTATATTTTTTATTTTTTAAACTTTCAAAACTTTCAAATAAATCTACAAACTGCTCCATCTCTCTGAAATTAGTATCCTGTGTAACAAAAGAAAAAGTAAAAGATTTAATTGTGTTAATGGTGGTTATAAATTCTAAGTTACCTAATAACTTACTCCAAACTCCACCTAATCTTGTTTTATTTTCATATGTATCTTGAGTAGCAGCATCTATTGATACTTCAGCTGTCTTCACATACCTATGAATCTTATGTAGCTTTTTCCAAAGAGATTCAGTCCATAAACTTCCATTAGTTAGTATGTGTATATTCTGTAATAATGGGAATTTACTAGGTTCAAACCTTAATAAAAACTTTCTAAAACTATTAGAAAAGAAAGGATCTCCTCCTCCAGTTAAAGTCATCTTTTTTAGTGTTGGAGCTAATTCATTTTCTACTTGTAAGAGTTTTTCTTCAACAGTTTCGATTTCCTTACCTTTGAAGTTTATAAAATCTAAACGGCAAGAAGGACATTTATAGTTACAGCTTTCATCAAAACATAAATTGATGTTAGTAAACGAAGTATTGTCTCTCAATCTCTTAACATTATCTTCTGTTTTAGGTATAAATCTTCCATCAATCTTTTTATTCTGTTTAATATTGGATAAATGAGGACATTGAGTAGTACTACAGTACTTGTAAGAACCGTCCACTATACTGTTTCTTATATCACTAGATTTTTTATTAAAAAAATCAGTTTTCATGTTACCGGTTTCATAAACACTTTCTGGTAGCCATCCAGGGCAACACAGATAATGTCTATCTTTGAACACTTCTGAGTATCCAAAAGGGACTGTACATAAAAACTCTTCTTTTTTCACTAAATCAAAATTTTATCTGAGGTTCTATACTTGTGTATAGGGTCTATATATTTTTTTAGAGTATCGTATGATATCTTATTAGGTAAATTTTTCAAACAATCATTAACTCTATTTTTATCACCTGAATATAAATCCTCATACCAAATTATTTCTTTACCTAAGTTTTTAGCTAATGCTTTTAATTCAGACATATGAAAATCGTACTTAGTGCCGTATTTAGTGTAATGCTCATCTAATAACTCAACATCGAAGTTATATTTACCATGCCAACCTATATATCCTTTTTTAAATTTTGCATGTAAAAAACTTTCAATCTGTTCTTTTTTATTTTTTCTTCCTAGAAATATTACTAAATCAAATTGTTTAGCAAATTCAGTATGTATATTTAATCTATCTTCCCAATCCCCATCTGAAGGTATTTGAGTAACCATAGTTTTTACTACCACATTTTTTACTGGTATATCTTCCAAAAAATTTAAAGTACGTGTTTCGTGGTAAGTAGATTTTAACCAAGGTTCTAAACCAACTCTACATTTATATACTTTTCCTAATGCCTTCATTAGGGTTGTAGAACCACATCTTGGTATTGCTTCTATAAGAATTTTCATACGCTTATATTAAACTATTTTGATTGATAAAAGCTTTATATAGTACTTTTCCAGCTTGTTTATGTCCTTCATTACCCCAATGGTTGTCTGGTATATCACCGTTTGTTTCCTCTTTAATTCTAGAGACACTTTTTTGGTTTACTGTATATACTGGTAAATTTAAAAAAGGAGTCCATATAAAAGTGTTCTCCGGTAGTATGGTTTTAAGCATATGTGTCCAATTTTCTATCTCTTTCACGGTGATATCAGAAACTCTTTCTATTGACTGTCTAGCGTCTTTATCGCCTATGTGGTGTACATACCATTTACCGTCTTCTACTGTTCTATATCGAGAAATATCACTCCATTGAAAAAAGACGAAATCATTTGGCTGAATTAAATGTATGGTTTTAGTAAGAGATTCTAATATAGTATAGTTACAAGCTCCGCCAGCAGCAAAATTATATTTCTTATTAATATTTAACTTAGATTCAAGTATATCTGAGAAATGAATAGGTTCTTTTTTGTTTTTCTTTTCAAACAATCTAGCGTAGTATCCTTGTTCTTTTTTTGATGCTATAAAACTTTTAGCACTAAGCCAATCATCTGAAAAAGAATCACCGTATATAAATAAATTTGATCTAGAATATTTCTCCATATAACTACATTTACATCATACCTAATTCAAACTTTGCTTCTTCGCTCATCATATCTGAAGTAAATGGTGGTTCAAAGGTTAAGTCTACATTTACCTCACTGACTCCTTTTACGCCTGCAGCTGCTTGTTCTATTTCCAATGGTAGAGATTCTGCTACTGGGCAGTTAGGGGATGTTAAAGTCATTAAAATATTTACCGTTTGATCTTCTACTTTTATATCGTAAATTAATCCAAGTTCATATACATCTACCGGTATTTCAGGGTCGTATACTGTCTTTAATGCTAATATTATATTCTCTTCTGTTACCATCTTTATATAACTTATTATAAATAGGAAAAGCCGCACTAAGGCGGCTTCCTATACTATTAACTATTTTATAGGTTCTCGAACTCTTTAATAAATTCAATCCACCATAAAATAAACTGTGACTCTTTAGCTGCATTCCATGCTGTTGTCATTTCAGTTACTAATGTTCTAAAGTTTACAACGTTAGTATCAGTTGAAGTGTCATAAAATGAACTTGCTGCTGTAGTCATTGATACAGTACCAGATTTAACTGCGTTATTAAAAACCCAATTAGACTCTGCTGTAATTAATCCTTTAAGAGTTGCTGGAGTTAAGCTTGTGCTAGTTAATCCAATAGAAACTGAGTCTATAGCAGTATTTAGTTTAGCATCTGATATAGTTGCTGCAACCATTGTATCTACTTTACTTCTTAAATCTTTGAATTGTTGCAAGGTTAGTACATCTGCTTCTGCAGCATCTATTGACGTCTGTAGAGTTACAGCTTGAGCCGTTAGGCTAGCTACTGTAGTAGTTAATGTAGTTATTTGCGTATTCAAGTCTGTAGTGGAACTCCCAGTTGCTGTAATTGTAGCGTTAAGAGTCACTATCTCTGCATCTAATGTAACAATCTGATCTGTCAGAGTTGTTACCGATGTAGTAAGAGTGGCGATTTCGGCTACTTGATCATTAGAAGTCACTCCCAATGTAGTAACTGTAGCATTTAAATCGTCAATCTGGGTTGTTAAAGATGTTGATTGAGTAGTTAACTCATTTTTAGAAATGGTAAGTGCATTTATTTGCGCTTGGTAATCACTTCTAATTAAATCTACATCTTCAGGTGAGAACCAGTCTGATTTCTCACAACTTACACTTACTCCGGCAAGTGCAAACAATAAAATAAAAATTGATTTATTCATAATTACGTGTTTTAAAAACGTAGTAGCGAGAGGAGGATTCGAACCTCCGACCTTTGGGTTATGAGCCCAACGAGCTGGCCACTGCTCTACCTCGCAAATCTTAATAATGTTAGTACCCTATTCTATAGAAAAGCCAAGCCTGCATTGATCTAGGTTTGGTGATTACCAGTACATCGTTTCTTTCATAATAACTTAGAACATATTCATCTTCTATATCTGTCCTTTTGATATAAAGTCTTCCGTTATTTTGCCTTAAGATACCTTTTGATTTTACTTCTTTACCTTCCACTCTAATAAATGAACCATCACTTTGGATGCTTACAAATTCATTATCAAAACTTTGCCATTTACCTACAATATCTGTAGTAAAGTTTTCCATATCTCCAAACTCTTGAGAATGTAAAGATAGGGTAAATATTAAGAATATAAGTAAATTTCTCATTAATCTCTCCCTTTTTCTGCAATTGCCGAATGATCTGAAAGTATTCTTTCTACATGCGCTTTTGCAACATTATATTTAACCGGTCCAGTTTCGTCCTCATACTGTACAGGGTCATCCACACCCAGCATGATAAATGCTTCGATCCTTTCAACAGATGATGCGGATTTATAATCGCTATTACCGCTAGGATAGGGCTTGTAAGAAGTATTAGTACGTCTGTACACCGAAGTAAAATCAATTCCCAACTCTTTAACCAATTGTTGTCCATCTTTTAATATTCCAAATTTATCTGTTTCTAAGTAAGGAGTAAAGTACCCTACCTTATCTGCTTCCCAATTACCTAATCTAAAGGCATTGTCATCAGCATCTCTAAACTCTTGTCTACAGTCCGGATACACTGCATGATCACCAGCATGAATACCTAAAGCAATATCTGTATTATTGCCATTAGCCATTGCTTCTGATAGAGCTACTGCTTGAACTAAAGAAGCAAATATTTTGTTTCTATTAGGTACTACTGTAGCTTTCATATTATCTTCCTCATAATGACCTTCCGGTACATCTGCTCCTCCTTCAGTTAGTGCTGAATTTAGTAAGTTTACTAATCCGTCTAGTTTAATTACTTGATAGTTAATCTTGCAACCTCCGAAACATTCGTTATCAGAAGGGCAAGTCTCATTAATATAATTTACTAATGATTGTGCTCTTTCTAGCTCTACTCTATGCTTTTGACCGTA
>Ga0209535_1002908_pt1 | contig 11119 bp, 25 predicted proteins | sample LinPmetageLP28_FD_184041 | JGI IMG/M metagenome (GOLD analysis project Ga0209535, IMG submission 184041) | Marine viral communities from the Pacific Ocean - LP-28 (SPAdes) (version 2) | ecosystem: Environmental > Aquatic > Marine > Oceanic | place: Pacific Ocean | collected 2009-08-22
GTGGTCCACATCCTTTCTATCGCGTATACACGCTATATGGACATCCGCGCACGGTGGGATTAAGTATATAGTACGGCGGCGGTACGCCCGCATAATTAAGGTATGTAGTAGATATGGCGGTGAGCATTGTATGTAATCCAGTTATGCATACGGTGAAGGTCATTACATATAAGGTACCCCACACCTTGGTATAAGGTGCTACCGCATTTCATATTAATGTATAATAAGGTTATTAATTGGTAATAATGGGGTCGGGATTATCCACCGCCATAGTCCTCACCCCGGTAGCTGTAATGCCATTTATTGCCCCAATATACGCAAGCTCCCCCACATATCCACGCACCCCCACACATTTCTTTGTGATTATTTATGAAAAACCGTGAACAGGGTCGGTTCACAATATATATTTGTTAACTATGGTAGAGTTTGGCTGCGCAACATATAGGGGTTAGCACACCTCATGATTTGTGTCATATAACCCCATCAATTACTGTCACATGCAATCGCTGTTTGCCATTTACTTGTCATATTTGATTGGAGTTGGTCCCACTTAAACGATTATTAGGGGAGCCTACACAACGCTTAGCATAATCCAGCGTTCTTTATTGTCTATTAGCGGTTAATTCCATCGCTACATCATGCTCATTGTTTGTCTAACATTTTATTTACTAACCACTTTTCAAACTTCCACTTCGACGCTATGCGATGTACTTTTATACCCCAATGCTCAAGTGAAAGTACTTTGGTTAAGCAAGGTTCGCACACAATGTTCTTCTTCTTACCTTCATTCTCCACCGTAATCTCAACCCACGCTGAATTAACTTCATCACATAAATTACATCTTCTCCTCCACTTAACTTCCTTTATTCGGCTCATACTTCTTGATCATTCCACCAATCATCTTCATTACTAAATTCATCTTTATAGAACTCATCCAATCGATCTTGCTTATCCTTATCTGCTATACCTTCCATATAATTAACGAAAATTCCTGCACCAATAACTAGCGCAATCACACCAATACCTGCTAAAACATCTATCATAACTTAATTTGTTTAATTAATAACTGTATATACGTATTAAACCAATGTGATATGTAGAGAAGAGCTTGAAGCTTTGTTTTTTCTACTTTAATCTCAATTGCTTATTAAATAAATAACTTTCAATTGGACTTAAACTCTCATACCAATCACTAAAATCACCACCTTTAATTGTTAAATACGTCTTCCATATTTGCTCACTTCTTTTTCCCATTATTTCTTAGAATTAATCCAACCATCTAAATCATCTTTATCAATCAAACCCAAATCTTCTTTTCTATTCTTATTCATTATATTATATTCGTAGTAAGGATTTTTAAAAGGAATTAGATTAGTATTATTATCTTTATTTTTCATAATAACACCTAACCCAAAATCCATATCTACTACACAAGTATGTAAATCTTTTCTATGTGTTCTTACCCAATATAATGCTTTCCATGTTGTTCCATTCCAAGGAGGTGTTTCGCCATTGACTAAATAATTTTCTCTAGCATGAAACACGGAAGGAGGACTCGAATCATGTATGATTATATAACCATCATCATTAAGGTATTTCAAACTATTTTTAATATCTTTTTCTACTTGCCATGAAATATGTAAACCATCAATAAATATAATATCATATTTAGGGTGGTTTGGTTTTAATGAATTAAAAAATTCATCAGATGTCATTTTAAATTTTACGGGATTATTAGGATTTTCATATCCTGGATCCACACTATCTTTATGTTTACAATTAATTTTATTAAAACATTTTGAGGGATAGCATACCCCTATTTCAAGATATCTTGTAAATGAATTATCCTTTATAAGTTTATTTATTAGATCATATCTATATTTAATTTTTCTATTCATTTTTTTCTTTATTATTTTATTTGCATCAAAATCCTTATTTGATATTACCCTTTGATTATAAAATTCTATATCATCCTTAAATATAGTACTTATCAATTGCATAACATCACTATTTAAATAAGTATCACTCCTATGAGCCTTATTTTTATGATGAAGATAAGTTTCCTTAGGTAATCCTAATTTATTTTTAATAAATTCTAATCCTCCATTTAAATCATCAAATAAACCTATATAATCAACTTCATCATCAATCCATCCTAATTGAGAAAAATCACCAACTTCAATATTTCCTGTATTACTCACAATTCCTGTTTGATTTAACCAATATTTCCCCATAGAATAACATCTCATAAAATGATCTACTGTTATTTCACCTTTAATGGGGGGAGGTAATTGATAATTATAATCTTCTAATAAAATTCTTACTGGATATGTTTTGTCAAATTTACTAGTACTTAAACGATGCAAATAGTAAGATTTAAACCAGTCATATGGATTTCTTATAAATGTAAATTTAAAATATTCATCATATATTTTATCACCTACCCTAGATCGAATTTCAGATGCAGTCATATGTCCATAGGGAGGTTCATTACCATTTATTTTTGATGATGATTTTCTAGCATCTGGGTCTAAATCATAGAATAAACTATTAAATGAGGAGCCACCTGTCTTAGGTATGTTAATTATTATACACTTGTACTTATGTGATAATATCATTTTTTATTTTTATATTTTATTTTGATAAGAGCTTTATCCATTCTATCTGCTACTTCCATATGTGGATGTTTTTTAGCTAATTTTCTAGATTCTTTCATAACTTTATTATATATTCCTAATGCACGTGCTTCGTATAATATGTCTTCTGTGTTTGCCATTATAAATTTAATTGTATTTTTTTTCTATATTCTAAATAATCCCACTCACTAAACATTGTATTAGGATCATAATCCTTTTGTCCTCTATACCATTCTTTGTTGGGTTTTGTTCTCAAATAATCTTCTAATTGTCCATGGATTGCATTATCAATATAATCAGGTTCTGCCCTAAACCAATCTGCACAAAATTCTCTATAACCATCATCTGTTTGTCTACTACTAAAAAATGGTCCTATACCATAACATTCTTCAAACCATAAAGCTTTATAATTGTTTAAATAAAATAATACATTAAGTATTGACTGATCATGGCGATGTTCTATAAAACCATCTAACTGTTTATCATTACCTAAATCATCATTAGTAAATAAATAATTATTTTTAGTTATTAACTCCAACCACAATTTAATAATATCTATACTTTCTTTACATTTACGAACAGCTATCATCCCACTTTCACTATGTGATGAATTTAAAAATTCTCTATTATTTTCTAAATTAAATTCTTTAAGGAGTGATAATTTTACAAACTTTTGTTGTGTATAACCTCCCATAGCACCTATAGCATTACCTTCACCATTTATTAATATAGGCTGTTCATTTAATTTATCTAAATACTCACTTAACTTATCTTTTCTATGGGGTAATATTCTAGACCCCGCATCTGTATAAAATAAATAATCCCCATTATCCATATACATTAACTGATTTAATATAATGTAGGGTTTCCATATCCAATAACCAAAGCCTCTTGGATTATTATTAAAAAAATCTTTATGTTGATTTATAAAATCTTTAATTATAGAAGGTGTATATGCTACTACTTCATTAAACCATCCTGTTTCTTTAGCTTCATTACAAACTCTATTTAGTTGATTCTTAAATTTTCCATTACCAAAACTAATAAAGTATTTTTTCATTATAATAACCCTTTACCTTTACATTCATTTAAAAAATCATTCGGATACATTTGTATTCTACCTGTATAACTTGGGTTATTTATTTTTTTATTTTGTATAGTAACCTTACATTTAGCTGCTTCATATGCTATTCTTTGTCCTAATTCACCACCAGCAGCATGACCTAAATAATCATATAATGATAAATAATCCCCCGTATACGATTTAATTTTACTTTTCATAACTTACATATATTAATTCTTTACCATATTTATGCTTTTTACTACGATCTTTACCTTTAGCAATAGTATATTTTTCTTTTAAACGTACTAATTCTAATTCTACCTTATCACGTGAAGGAATATTTCTAACTGATATAGTGTTTCTAATACCTTTTGTAGTTTTTGTTTTTTCATCTACAATTTTTGGTGCTTTTTCAATATGTGCTGTTAATCTAAAACCCATGTTTATTTTTTATTTATATATAATTTATTATTTCTAATATACATTTTACCTACTGGAATTTCAGTTAATTCTCTACCTAGTAAATCATATATTTTATTATTATTAATTTTATTTAATATTAATTCATTTATTGATGTTGTACCTCCCATATTAAATAATACATAAGTACTATCAGTATAATCAAATATTAATGAATCACAGTGACTACATACTATCATTTGATTCGGAGTATAAACATAAGCATCATAACAAAATTTAACTGTGTCAGTCATATTTATTTGAGGAAAAGAATATGGATTGTTACCTTGTGGTGTATAACATGCTATTGAATTACACGCTGAAAATAGCCATTCAATTGAATCTACCATATTTATAATTCCACTTGCTTCTCCATATACTGTTAAAGGTAAACCTTGTATTACAGTATACGACAATGAGTCACATAAATTTGATTGTGCTTGTGTTTGTAGTCCAAGCGAAACTAATAATACTAATAATATTTTTTTCATTTTATGTATTTGTTTACTTTAATATACGAAATTTATTTATCTTTACCAACCTTACTTATTTTTTCTTTCACATCATCATGCCACATTTCCATTTTGTCAATATCATAACCAATATTATCATCATTATCATCAACTACTATTTTTAACATACCATAAGGATCACCATCTTTAATAGTAAGTTGTCTATATTTTTGGTATATTGTTTCATCCTTTTCATGGCAATCATTGCATATAAGACCTCTACCTACAGTACTAGTAGCTTGATCATATGTTAAAACATCATTTAATATTTTTTCATCAATTTCTTTACTATCATACCAAAATTGACCATACATTTTATCCCACTCCCTAATTAAAACTTCATACTTCTCAATTAAAGGAGACATTGCTGTATAACATTCTTTATTAGTGGTTTTAGCACCACACCAATCACATTTATTCATAATACTTAATCTAATAATATTTTATACGCTTCTAAATTATGTTCTCTAAACCAATCTAAACCATGTTTAAATCGTTTAATACCATCCTCAGGTATATTACCAGGCATCATTTCAAACACTAACTGACTACCAACTATAAAATCATACATCGATAGCTCCTCAGCCGTTAATTCAAATTCCTCACCTGAAAATGGATTTCTAACTGTATCACCCTCATCATATATTTTTCCATCAAACCAATCTGGAAGTTTATTTATAGATCCCATACGCTGTGTTTTCTTTTACGTTTATAATATTCATACCATATACTTTTAATTAGTTTTATCATTTGTTAAATAAATATTTCATTACTGGTAAAGATTCTTCAAATATGTTCCTAATAATTAAAGGATTTATTTCATTTATATATTTCAAATTAACCCACCAATCTTCAAAAGGTAAACCTAATTCTTTTGATATATTCCCAGCTATTAAAACATATCCTTTAGACTCTAAAAATTTCCTTGATTTTATTCTCCATTCAGATTCTGCATAAGCATCATGTTCATAAGTTATAACTTTAAAATCAACTGTATCAAATGGTAGGCGTTCTAAACATTCATAAGTACCCCCAGGTGGATCAATATCAACTTGTAAATAATCAATTATACTATTGTCTATAATATTATTCCAATCACAAGTTATAGCATTAGTTAATAATAGGGGTTGGTCTCTATCCTTATACCATTTTTCTGTCCAATATTTATGAAAACCGCTTAATGTAAAAGTCTGGTTGTCGCAAGTAATAGAAGTATAACCGCCATCCATCCAATCATAATCTATAGATAAACCTGTCCATCCAAACTCTTTTTCTAGTAAATATGTATTATTCCCACTTACAGCATCAGCAGCACCAATTTCTAAATATGTTCCTCCTTTTTTTCCATCTAAACATTGTAATACAAAAATATCTTGAAATACTTCTGAGTAGTTTGTTTCAATTTTATCACTACCTTTAAATGGGACTAGTAAATCTTTTAAATCGTGTCTTAATAACATATTATATTTTAATTATTTAATAAATATTTTTTTATATGAGATAAATTACCAACATTATCCATTATTTTAAAAAGTTCTGTATAGTCAAACTCTATTAAAGAAAATCTTTCTCTACCTAAAAGATCTGATGATTCAGTTTTAGGGTTAAAGTTAGTTATTTGTTTTTTTGTATCATCACTTCTTAACTGTTTTCTTACTTGTTCTGGTTCTAGATGCCAAGAATGTGAATTTAATTTATGTAATCTTTCTTTAGAATCACCCATCCATGATAAATGCCATCCTAATTTTATATCTTCAAACCAAGATATTTTATAAGGAAAGGAATCAATATGTCCCCCAATTCCACATTCAGGTCTTACTTTTGAAGGTTTATGCAATTCCCAAAATGATCCTTTCGCTATAAAAGGTACTCTACAAAAATCAGGTTTAATACCATCTATAGATAAAACATAATTAACTTGATATTGTAAATTATAAGTATTATTAAGTAATAAAGTATCAGGATTAGCATTTATAAAATCAATATGTTTTTGGAGGTATTGGGGGTGGTATAATTCATCGATATCTGCTATAACAAGTACATCATCTTCATTACAATGTTTTGTTAAAAAACTTCTACACTTATTTTCAATAGCATTAGGATTACTTATATTATCTATAGATGTTAAATCAACTTCAACCAATTTAATTTTAGGATCATCATTAAACCCAAGAGTTTTTAAATATTCTCTACATATCATAGGTTTTGGATCTCCCCTAAAGGTACGATTACCCTCAACTATAGTAAATCTATCAATATGATTATATAAAACTTTTAATCTTAATTCTAAAAGTTCTAATTCACCATTAAACAAAAAACTGTCTATAACCATTTTATTTTTCTATTAATATTTACTCTCCTCTATTTACATAACTATACCACCAAACAGCAACTATTGATAGTACAACAATAGATCCAAATACAAATAATAAAAACCAAGGACTATTATAATCAATTAAAAATGTTGGTGCCACCATAGCTACTAACCATGTTAAAAATATCCAACCAGTATTAGTTTCTAACTTTTTTTCAACTTTAACAGTTAATTCTTTATTAATTAATCTATTTAAAGCGGTCTGCATATCTCTTCCATATACTGGTTGTTTGTGGATAGTACCATCTTTTTCACCTATTGTAACTAAATATTTGTAATAACCTTTATATGATTTACTTTCACCTAATAACTTACAAAATAATGCTCTACGCTTATCGTACTTTTTACTAGCCATTTTGAGTATCTTTAATTATATTATCCATTCCTTCAATAGTAACACCTTCAGGAAACACTGATTCAAATACTTCTCGACCTGTTTGTTTATATCTCTTTAGGATAAAATTGACTTTTTTTCTTCTAATAACATACTCATCATATGTTTCATTTTCACCTCTAGTTGGATTCATATTTAAATTATTAAATAATGGTTTAAAATCTTTATTCGTCATAACTATCTTTTTTTAATTTATTGTAAATTGATTTTTGTTTTTGTTCTCTTAATTTTGTTGATTTTTTTATGTGATGTTTTTTTTCTCTTAATTGCTGTAGTACTTTAGTATTTCTAAATTTCTTTTTAAAGCGTTTAAGTGCTCTATCAATTTTTTCATTTTTACCTACTTTTATTACTAGCATATATTATTTTTTAATCCAGGATTCACTTTTACCATCTATACTTTTTTCGTATTTAAATCCTCCTCCAATTAAATAATTAGCTACTGATTCCATGTTTACTTCTTCCTTAACTACTATTTCTTTAGTTATTACTTTAGGTATTACTTCTAAACCATCCATAATTAAGTCTTCTTTATGCATATCTATTTTAATTATATCATCCATTTTAACATAAACATAACCATCAACTATTTGTTTTGCACATTTATCCCAAATACAACTTGTAATTTTTTTATCTAATTTCATAGTTTATTTTTTAGCTTTACTAATTTACTACATTTTTCATATTCTTCCCCTTCAGTATAATATTCAATCATTCCCTCTAAAATTTCAATTTTTTTCTCTTTTGATAATGATTTTTCAGATGGATCAACTAATAATGGTATGTCAATGTCATGTTCAAATAATTCCTCTATTGTGGTTTTTCCCATTAATATACTAAAAGTATTTTCATTAGCCAACCTAACTAATTCTTCATTTGTAATTTCATTCTTTTCATAGTTGTTAAAAAAGTTATTAAAATTTTCCATAATTTATTATTATTTTTTGTTATAAATATTCTATTACTTCTACTTCTTCTATTGTTTCGCAAAAGAAAAATACATTATCATTTTGTAGTACATGATCATAATTCATTTCATCTCTATACATTTGTACCCAATCAAATCTTACCTGGTTATTTTGTGTAAACATATGTTTAGATATTTCATTTTTAACAATATAACCTATATCATTTACGTATTTTATATAATGTACTCCTATCATTTCCAAAATGCTTGAATTAACACTAATAATACTGCTAATAATAAACTTACTACTACCTTTGGTGTAATTCCTTCACCCATAAAATAGTTTGTAAAGATTGTAAATGAAATAATCCCTAAAGCAAATCCCAATAATCTCCCAGGCCAAAGTAAATCATCAAATGCTATAAAAGCCCATTTTGTAGCATAAATATAACCCAAACTAATAGGTATACCAAATAAACTTAAAATAAAAGGATTATTTTTACACCATTCAGATATAAATTGTCCATTAGTTTGAAACCAAACTGCTGATTGAGTTATAAAAAATATGACTATTGTATATAATAATGCCTTACCCATATTAAAATTTTCTCCATGTTAATCTAACAAAACCTAAATAAAGATTTAACTCAGCCCAATCTTCTTCTGCTACATCATCTTTACTATAATAAGATAATCCCATTAAAAAACTATCTCCTTGTGTTACTATTTGAAAGTCATCGTACATATTATTCTACTTCTATTAAATTAATACTATTGAATTCTGGGTCTTCAGTTGCCCTTAATTCTTCATCCGTTGGTTCATAATCATCTAACTCATCAAACTCATCTACCCATTTAGCTTCTTCTAATTCTACTTTTCTATCTATTTCTTCTTGAGTTGCTTTATCAATTTTCCAAGCTATTGGAGCTAATAATCCTGCATTTTCTACTACAGACCATAATCTTTCTTTCCATAGATTCATCTTAACACCATCAATCACACAGTAATAACCCTTATGTGTTGTAATTTCACCTAATCTATCTAGAAATGATCTAGTTAAAATATCTAATTTACCTCCAATTTCGAAATTTTTACCATAATCTTCACAACCATTAGTGTTTGCTTCGAACATTTCTTTTATTTCAACCCACTCATTTGTAAGTACTAATCTTTTTGCTTTAACCATAACCTTTATTTTTTTTTATTTATTAATTACTTTGCCACATCATTTTTACTTCTGACCAATTTCCTCCAGATGATTTGTCAGAGATTGTTTTTCCTTCCCATCTATTCTCTCTTTGAGAAATGTCTCTTAAATTCTCAATTCTATCATTAGTACAATCATTATTAATATGATCAACTACTCCATTAGCGTCATTACCATGTAACATTTTAAAAATTAATCTACTTCTATAATATTTAATATAATTAATTGAAACTTGGCATCTACCATTTAACGCAGTTCTACCTGCTTCAACTCCTTCATAATTCTTTCCTGCTGGGATTCTATCTCTGTAATTTTTATGATATAATTTACCGTCTTCATAAGTAAACATTTCATTTAATTGTTCTTGAGTATATGGAATTTTATTTGCATATACATTTCTATAACTTGATTTAAATTTTTCCATTTTTTTATTTATTATTTATTAATTCTGATAAATTCACCTTCATATGATACCATTCTCCCTAACATAGGATGAACAATACTACTTCCATCGTTAACATTTTCTCTTTGTTTCTTTTTTAATGAATTTAATTTTATTAAATCAATAAATAATGTTTCATTAATTACTTTACTATTTCCTGTATTTACTCTAATTTTCGACATAACCTTTATTTTTGTTTTTTATTTATAATTTTGTTAATGAATAATACCTTCTGAGTATTACTCACTTTCATATTGCATTGAATAATCTAAAGCTAAACTACATTCTATTTCTATAGAATCATCTGCTTCTTTATCTACTCTTTCAGATATTTGTCTATCTATTTCTTTTAATCTAGCAATTTCATCTTGTAACTCTTTTAATCTTTTTTCACTCATAACTTTTATTTAATTTTAATTTATACTTGGCTTTACGCCCTTATTTACCCGGTAAATATACGAAAGGGATCTCAGGTATCCAACCCCTTTCGCAATTACCTTATGATTGTTTATCAAAATGATTTAATAAATCCATACCTTTTAATGCATCAACTCTAGCATCAAATTTTCTAAACATATATTCTTCATCTTGTCTAAATCCTAATTTCAACTCAACCCAACTACCACTTTCAAATGAAACTAAAACTGTTGTAAATGAACGATTACCAGCATATCCAGTTCCTGTTTGCACAGTAGCATTTGGGTATAATTTTGAATACTTATCAAGAGTATATTCTAATATATTATTTTTCTTAGTATAACTATCAAATCTCCATTGTTGTTCTTCGTTATATTCATTTAATTTAACTAATAATGTAGATGGTTTATAAGCTCTATATTGTGGAGTTATTCTAGAACACTCTAATTTATCACCTGCTTTACTAACATTTGATACATCAGATTTTAACTTACCCGCATAAAATCTTTTATGTTTTAAATAAGCACCACCACTTATAGTATTAAATGTTACTTCAGCTGTAAATTTATTATCACCCCACCCAAATGATCTTTCAGATGTTTCTTTATCAACTGCATAAGTACATGAAAAATTTTCACCTTGTTTAAATCCAGCTTCTTTAAGCATATCTACCGTTTTCTCTATGCTTTCTATTCTATCTGTTACAT
>Ga0209535_1002913_pt1 | contig 11101 bp, 23 predicted proteins | sample LinPmetageLP28_FD_184041 | JGI IMG/M metagenome (GOLD analysis project Ga0209535, IMG submission 184041) | Marine viral communities from the Pacific Ocean - LP-28 (SPAdes) (version 2) | ecosystem: Environmental > Aquatic > Marine > Oceanic | place: Pacific Ocean | collected 2009-08-22
AAAGGCTGCATTGTTGGGATACAATCCAAAGATAAGAGACTATCAACAACCACAAATGTCTGATGGTAACTACTATGAAACTAAAGACATATACAATGATCAACGTGTATTTGATAATCCATCACAAAGGTTTTTTACTGGTGCTAGTGACGAAACACATAATAAGATGGTAAGAGAACAATATGAAAGGAATTAATTATGGCAGAGTTTGAATTTGCTGGAGTAACATTTAAAGGTGGTAGATTATTTGCCATACTCACTGCACTATCTACACTAGGTGCTGCTACATGGGGTGTATTTGAATTTTATAAAGACTACATGGACATGAAAGAAATTATTTCTGAAATAGACACTGATGCAATTGCTGCACGTAACAATGAAATAGAAATAAGATTAGAGGATGCAATATCATACACCAGAGATATCAAAAATGATATGAAGGGTGATATTGATAGAATAGATGTTGGTTTAGATAAACTAAAAGTAAAGGTTGAAGATTCAAAACAACATGTTGAAGCAACGGTAGAACACTTTGAAGAAAAGACTGAAAATGCCATAGATAAGTTTGAAGGTAAAACAAAAGAACAACTCAAGGAAGCTGAGGATGATCTTAAAGAGGCTCAAGATGAATTAGAAGAAATGGCAAAAGAACTTGATTTGGAACTAGAAAAGATTCGTGATACTATGGGTGAGATTAGATCAGAGACAAATGAAACACTACGTGAAGTCGAATCAACTATGCGTCAATCTGAAAAAGACACAAGAGATCAAATGAAACTCACAAGAAAAGAATTAAAAGAAATGGTGGAAGAGTCTCTTGACAATCCTCTAGCAAACTGATATAATGATTCTGTAGTAAGGAAATAATAAATGCAAGACATTAACACAGAAGTAGCTTTACTCAAGAAAGAAGTTAAAGATATTAAATTTATCTTTAATCGTTTAGACACTGCTATAGAAAAAATTACTGAAGTATCTACTTCTGTGAATCGTATGCTTGCTGTACATGAAGAAAAGATTTCTCAACAAGAAGAAGCTCTTGCAAAGGCTGACTTTGAACTTAGTACTAATATTAAAGAATTACATTCTCGTATTACTACAAATTATAAAGAACTTGCAGACCAGATGGCAAAAAACCACAAAGAAACAGAAGCTCATGTTCAACAACTAAGAACTGATTTAAACGGTAGAGTTGGAGTTTTAGAAAAGTGGAGATGGTTAATTATTGGTGGTTCTATTGTTATTGGATTTGCTATACAAAAAATGATAGTTTTATCTTGACATTACAATATAACTATGTTATTATGATTAAATGTATATTGAACAAAAGTATCTATTAATCGCATCATCACAATTACAACTGTTTAAAAAGAAGGGTGATTTTCTTTTTAACTTTCGTTGTCCTTATTGTGGTGACTCTCAAAAAAATAAATCAAAGGCTCGTGGATTCGTATTTCGTAAAGAATCGAATCTTATATATAAGTGTCATAATTGTGGTAAAGGTGCTAGTTTTCAAAACTTGTTAAAGCACGTTGACACTAAGATTTATGATGACTATATATTTGAACGATACAAAAAGAACGATGCTGATGTTCCCGACATTGGTAAATTTCAACAACCAAACTTTATGAAAGGCCCATCTCCACTCAAATCTCTTAAAAAGATATCATCACTAAGACATGATCATCCTGTTAAGAAATTTGTGGAAAATAGACGTATTCCATCTACAGTGCATTTTGAATTATTTTTTGCACCAAAGTTTTACTCTTGGGTGAATAAAGTTATACCTAATAAATTCCCTTCTTTGAAGGGCGATCATCCTAGATTGGTAATACCATTCTTTGATGAAAACAATAAAATGTTTGCCTTTCAAGGGAGAGCTTTCGGCAATGAACAACCAAAATACATTACCATCAAACTTGATCCAGAAAAAGATAAAGTATTTGGTCTTAATAGACTAAATTCTAAGAAACATACCTATGTGGTTGAAGGGCCCATAGATAGTTTCTTTTTGGATAATTGCATCGCTGTTGCTGGTGCAGATTTTATGAAGTTACCTAAAGAAAATACTACGATTATTTTTGATAACGAGAGGAGAAATTCAGAAGTATTAAGACAGATTGGAAAGACTATTGATGAGGGATATAGAGTTGTCCTCTGGCCAGATGATATAAAAGAAAAAGATATTAATGATATGATCTTGTCGGGAAAAACAAAAAATGAAATACAAACAATAATAGAAAAAAATGCTTATCAGGGCAATATGGCTAAGATAAGATTGACAACATGGAGAAAAACTAATGCCTAGTAATTACCTACCAACCCCATATCAAGAATTTATTCACTTATCAAGATACTCACGATGGTTACCAGAAGAAGGCCGTAGAGAAACATGGAATGAAACTGTTACAAGATACTTTGATTTTTTTACAGAACATGTTAAGGAAATGTGTGATTTTAAAATAAGTGATAAAGTTAGAGATGAACTTGAGGTTGCAGTACTAGGTCAACGTGTTATGCCTTCTATGAGGTGTTTAATGACTGCTGGAGAGGCACTTAAGCGTGAAAACATAGCGGGATATAATTGTTCATATGTCGCGATAAGTCGTATTCAAGCATTTGATGAAATTCTGTATATTCTTATGAATGGTACAGGAGTAGGATTTTCTGTAGAAAGACAGTTTGTATCTGAACTACCAAGAGTTGCTGAAGAGTTTCATCCAAGTGATACTGTAATTACTGTTGCAGATAGTAAAATGGGATGGGCAAAGGCATTTAAAGAATTGATGGGTATGTTGTACATTGGTCAAATTCCACGTTGGGATTTATCTAAAATACGTCCAGCTGGTGCACCACTTAAAACTTTTGGTGGTCGTGCATCAGGCCCAGCACCATTAGAAAATCTTTTTAATTTCACAACCAATGTACTCAAAGGTGCAGCTGGTAGAAAACTAACTTCACTAGAATGTCACGACATTGTATGTAAGATTGCTGAAGTAGTTGTTGTTGGTGGTGTTCGTAGGTCTGCTCTAATTAGTCTGTCAAATCTTTCTGATGATCGTATGAGACATGCCAAGGCAGGACAGTGGTGGCAAGACAATCCACAACGTGCACTTGCAAATAATTCAGCTGCATATACTGAAAAACCAGACATGGGTATATTTATGGATGAATGGAAAGCTCTGTATGATTCTAAGTCTGGTGAAAGAGGCATCTTTAATCGTGAAAGTGCTAATCGTATGGCTGATATGAGTGGTCGTAGAGAAACAGAAGGTCATCAATTCGGTACGAATCCTTGTAGCGAGATAATTTTGCGTGACAGAGAATTTTGCAACCTAAGCGAAGTTGTAGTTAGACCAGAAGATACAAAGGAGTCTCTTTTAGATAAAGTTCGTCTTGCAACGATTCTAGGAAGTTTTCAATCTACTCTTACAAATTTTAGATATGTGTCTGCAGCATGGAAAAAGAATTGTTCAGAGGAAAGGCTTCTAGGCGTTTCGCTAACAGGAATCATGGATAACTCACTTACGAATGGTAAAGCAAAAGGTATTGAAAATTTATTAGAAGAGTTAAAAGCTCAAGCAGTTAAGGTAAATAAAGAGTGGTCATCAAAACTAGGTATTAATCAATCTGTTGCTATAACTTGCGTTAAGCCATCTGGTACAGTTTCTCAGCTTGTTGATGCCGCATCTGGTATCCATGCAAGACATAATCCTTTTTATATTCGTACAGTTCGTGGAGACAAGAAAGACCCACTAACAAAGATGATGACAGACATGGGATTTCCTGTAGAAGATGATGTAATGAATCCTACAAATACAGCTGTATTTTCTTTTCCTATGAAAGTTGACAAAGGTGCAATTTTTAGAACAGATTTGAACGCTATTGAACAATTAGAATTGTGGTTAACTTACCAGAAACATTGGTGTGAGCATAAACCATCTGTTACGATTTCTGTTAAAGAAGATGAATGGATGGAAGTTGGTTCATGGGTTTACAAAAACTTTGATTGGATGAGTGGTGTATCATTCTTACCATTTAGTGAACACACATATCAACAAGCACCATATCAAGATACTAATAAAGAAGGTTATGAATTTTTATTAGATCAAATGCCAAAAGAAATAGATTGGTCAAAACTTTCTGAATACGAAAGTCAAGATATGACTGTTGGTGCACAAGAGTTGGCTTGTGTAGCTGGCGCTTGTGAAATAGTTTAATGAATTTGTTTGTATGCGAATCATGTGATTCTGAGTTTCGTTTAAAACACACAATGGATACCCGACTATATAGAGTAGTCCATTGCCCTTTTTGTGGTGATGAACTCAACGATGAGCTAGAAGATGAGCTCGAAGATTACGGAGAAGAGTACGATGAGTGAATGTCAAGAATGTGGCCATGAATGTCATTGTGAAGGAAACTGTAATGAAGAAAACTGCAATTGCGAAAATTGTAATTGTGGAAGTGAAAGTTGGCCTGACAATCCTGTAGATAGTCACCAAATCTAATGAGGATAATGTGAAAACACAAAGTGCTAAAGCAAAAGGCAGAAGATTTCAACAATGGGTTCGTGATCAATTAATAGAATCTTTGGATGTTCATCCAGAAGATGTAGAATCTAGAAGCATGGGTGCTGGTGGAGAAGACCTCATCATGGCTCGTGCTGCTAGAGAAAAGTTTCCATATTCTATTGAATGTAAAAATCAAGAGAGTTTAAATGTATGGAAATCATATGAACAAGCTCAATCTAATTCTGGAAATTACGAACCTATTCTTTTTATTAAAAGGAATAACCAAACACCTTTAGTAGTGATTGATGCAGATTATTTTATTAATCTACATAAAGGGGGTTGACTTTATTGACGAATCATGTTAGCATATATGTAGAGTTAATCACGGAGTAATTAATATTGGATTATATTACAATACCTATAATTGTCACAATGGGTGCTTGTATAGTATCTTATTTTTGGGGTAAATACCAAATTGATCCAGATGAAATTATTTGTCACACTTTAGATACTTTAAAGGATGGTGGATATATAAAAACCAAAACAGATCAAAATGGTGAAGAGGAATTAATTAAATTAGATGATTAAAGTCATGTTTTGGATTTTAGTTGGTATACTTTTGTATCATTATGGAATTGTTAGTTCAGTAATTAATTACTTTGTAACTTCTGATGCAATAGATTTAATTATAGAATTTTTAGAAGGACTTAAAACAGTTGAAGAAAAACAAGGAATATGAAAAATCTGGTATGTGTGTAGATGTTCGTAATAACGATATTAATGGCGCATTACGAGTTTTAAAAAAACGTATGCAAACTGAAGGTGTATTAAATGACCTTCGTGAAAAATCTCATTTCACCGCCAAAGGTGAAAAGAAAAGACTTGCTAAGGCAGCAGGCAGACGTAGATGGTTAAAGAAAATTGCAATTCGAGATACAGAAGGAAATTAGAATGCCTATAAAAAAGATTACAGCTAAAACTGCTAATGATGGTTGGGTGGCCCCAAAGGTTCGTAAGAAACGTAAACCTATGACTCCAGAACAAAAAGAAGCCGCAGCTGAACGTCTTGCAAAGGCTCGTGCTGCGAGAGCACCCGCTAAAAATGAATCTATATGTCAGTCTGTTATTGATAAAGGTGATGAACACCCTTTATCCGCTAAAAAGATAAAAGAATGGATAAAGACACAGAAAGATTTATCAAATTCTTATAAGGCTGAAATGCGTAAAGATGTAAAAGGTTCACATTCAAAACATGCTAACTGTGTAGCTTATGTACGGAACATGCAACACTACTTAAAACATGGCGATTGGGTAGATGATTGCTATGGTGAGTATGCAGAAAAGAGGGTACAGTGGAAGACGATACGTCCAGCACTAACAATGTAATTAAAGGCCCTTGGAGAAGAGTTAAAGTTGTATCTCAAGAAGAAACTGATCAAATAACAGATGATATGATGTTTATTGATGAGGTTGCTGAGAGCATTATGATTCCTACTATACACAATCTTGCAGAAAATGGTGTAGAAATAAAAGATGAAGAATTTATATCTGAGATTGGATTCTTAAATGAAGTAATAAAATCTATTATGTGCAGATCAATGGGATATGATCACTCAATGTCAACTCTTATATCGTCTATGATGAAAGTACAATCTGTGGGATCATCCACAAGTTTTGCTGCAAAGTTTGACCATGATGTACTTGATAAATTGGTGAAGAAAATTCTTGAGGAAGATGATACAAAATGATACTTATTGATATGAATCAAATTTCGTTAGCTAGTCTAATGATGCATTTGAATATGACAAAATCTAAAGAACCAGATGAGAGTATGGTTAGACATATGATTCTTAATTCGGTTCGTATGTATAGAACAATGTTTAGTGGAGAGTATGGTGAAGTAATACTTACTTACGATTCTAAACATTATTGGAGAAGAGACTTTTTTCCACAGTACAAATCTAATCGTAAAAAAGGTAGAGAAAAGGATGACAAAGATTGGAACGCTATCTTTGAAGTCTTAAATAAAATCAAAGCAGAAATAAAAGACAACCTACCGTATAAGGTTCTAGAAGTTTATGGTGCAGAGGCTGACGATATTATAGCTACATTGTGTAAGTTTACTCAAACAGAAAAAGATCGTAGTAAAAATGAAAAGGTTATTATTGTATCTGGAGACAAAGACTTTATCCAACTACAAAAATATGTAAACGTGAAACAGTATTCACCTATTCTTAAAAAGTATGTAAATGGTCACAATCCAGAAACATATATAAAAGAACATATATTTAAAGGTGATACTAGTGATGGAGTACCAAATGTTCTATCACCAGACAATACATTTACTGATGGATTGCGACAAAAACCTTTAGGAAAGAAAAAGATTGATACTTGGTTTAATATGAATATTAATGATTTACATGATGAGGTCAAAAGAAATTATCAAAGAAATGAAAAACTCATTGATTTGAGTAAAATTCCAAATGAACTTGAAGATGAAATTATAACAGAGTTTCATGCAGCCCCATTCGGTGATCGAAGCAACTTACTAAATTATTTTATAAAATCAAGATTGAAAAATCTTACTGAAACAATTGGAGAATTTTAATATGGCCGAACAAACATATACTATGCTTTTTACAGAAATACTTGATAAGGTACATAAGGCAAAAAGTAAAGATCAGAAAGTAAAAATCCTTAGAGAAAATAATTCTGAGGCATTACGCATGGTACTGAAATCAGGATTTGATCCTAAAATTAATTGGGTGTTTCCAGAAGGGCCTGTTCCTTATACACCTAATGATGCACCAGCAGGAACAAATCATCAAGTCTTGGCAGCTGAAGCAAGAAAACTTTGGCACTTTATTGAGGGTGCAGACAATGAAACCAAACAACACAGAAAAGAAGTAATGTTCTTTCAGATGTTAGAGGGTCTACATGAAAGTGAAGCTAAACTTTTATGTGCTGCTAAGGATAAAAAACTACATCAAGTATATAAAGGTTTATCTAGTAATGTAGTAAGAGAAGCATTTGGTTGGGATGAAGATTATAAAGTTCCACCACCTGATGAATATCCACAAGCGCCAGGATCAGCATCTGGTGCAGAAATGTAATAAATTAAACCCTTGCTTTGCAGGGGTTTTTTTATCTTGACATTACAAACGAATCATGTTATAGTATATACATAATGACAGAGAAAGGTTTATAATGTCAGTTTCAATAAACAAACAGTTTCATACCATTGAACTTGGTATCGCAAATATGGTTGCAGCTGCTAACTATGATTATAATCAATTCATGAGCAGAAATGAAGATATGCAAAAAGAATTTGCAGATGGTTGGTCTATGAGATATGGTCAAAAGTATATCAAAATTATTTCTAAAAATTCTTGTTGGGGGTTTATTGTCAATACAGACAATGACAAAAAATTCAAAAAAGGTGATCTATTGAAATCTGCTGGTTGGAATGCCCCTGCTCGAAACGCTGCTCGGGGAAATGTTCTTGATGGTGGATTTGATATTCAATGGACAGGGCCTTTGTATCTGATATGAAACAGGATATTCTATGGAGAACAATACATTGTACAATAATTGGTGCTAGCATACTAATACCAATCTTTGTGTTAACATTAACAATATTATAAAAGGTTTACAGTATGATAAATGTTATTAATAATATAGTCGAGTATATTACTTTTGTTTTTATATTAATTTTTGCACTTGGTTGGATGGATACCTTATGGATTTTTGGAGTTGAAAATTCACAACAATACACATGGTGGAATCTAATTCAATATTTTGGTTAGAGATTTGATTTGGTTGGCTCTTTCTCTCTCTTTCATCAAACGCTAACCGAATCACTTATCCTCAATGATATAAATGATGATAACGTGACAGTCTTAAATGACTGAAATCATTGAGAAAAAAGGGGGGTTGACACAGCCCCCCTTTTGTGTTAAAGTATATATGTAATCAAGAGAGAAAGGTATTACAAATGTCAAATCAAGTAGATTTCATTAATGCTCACAATGGTGGGATTCAAATGTGGTCAAATCTTGGACTTGTTGGTTGGGGTAATACTCCTGAGTCTGTTGCATATGTCTTAAATACAAAAGGTATTGCTGAAGTTGTTCATGGTAGTTCATCAATGGACTTTGCATCTGAAGAGGGTTTTGACTCTGATGATGGTGCATCTTTTCTTTTCAAAAAAGCTTTAGAATTGGTATAATAAATGAACCTTGTCTACACTGTAGGTGGTAATAAGAATCAACGTGAACTAGTAAGTGACGTTGCTTATTTCTGTATTGATAAGCTTATGCCGCGAATGAAAACCTTAGATGTAGAAATACAGATTAATAATCTTAAAAATAATACAGCCGGATATTGTATGATGGCTGATGACAATCGAACCTTTGAATTAGAAGTTAACAAAAAACTGGACATAGTAGAAATGATTACTACAGTATGTCACGAAATGGTTCATGTTAAACAGTACGCAAGAAATGAATTAGGAATTAATGAAAATCACGATGGTCAAAACTATTTTGACTTACCATATGAAAAAGAGGCTTACGAACTACAAGAAGTACTATTAAAAGAGTACGAAGAATATAAAAAATAATATCAGAGGTATAAATGAAAAAACTTATTACAGCAGTAGTGATAAACAGTCTAGTATTTACTTCAGTAGTATATGCTGGTCAAGAAGTTATCAAAAAAAATATAAAAGAAAATGAGATAGAATGTCTTGCTCTTAATATTTATTTTGAAACATCAGCTCGTAGCTTAGCAGATTCTATGGCAGTGACAGATGTAGTTTTAAATAGAGTTGAAAGTACACGTTATCCAGATAATATTTGTGATGTTATACATCAAGGATATAGAAAAGGTAACCGTTATTGTCAGTTTAGTTGGTATTGTGATGGTAAATCAGACACACCTCATAATGATGAGGTATGGGAAAAATCACGTAAATTTGCTCGTGATATGTATATTCATAACCAGTTTCGTGGTATTACTGAAGGCGCAACGCATTATCATGCGACATATGCTAAACCATTCTGGTCAAAGAAACTTAACCGCATTGCTCGTATTGGAGCACATATTTTTTACTGGGAAAAGTAATGAAAGATAAAAAATGAGTTTAAATGGAACAGAATGGCAAGATTATGCAGTTTTTCAAAGAACATTATTTGCTCTTCAAAATAAAGACTTGACAGAAGAAGAAAAATATGTTATTATATGGTTAACAAAACAAATTAAAATATTAACAGAAAAGAAATAGAACGTGAATATATTTTATCTTAGTGCATATCCAGATCAATGTGCAGAAATGCATAACAATAGTCATTGTAGTAAAATGATTATTGAATATGCACAACTTATGTCCACAGCCCATCGTGTATTAGATGGTACAGAATACTATAGTAGAACAAAAAATAATCGTAAAATTAAACGATGGAAACTTAATTCTGAACTTGAACATATTCTATACAAAGCATCTCATATTAATCATCCAAGTGGTATTTGGGTTCGTCAATCAAGAAAAAATTATCTTTGGTTATATGAATTATGGACAGAGTTAAACAAAGAATTTATGTATCGTTATGACCATGACAGATCACATGAAAGTTTTCGTAAATTAAAAGAGGCACTTTATAGACCTCCTATGAATATGCCATATGGTAAATGGACAGAACCTACACCAGCAATGCCTGATGATGTAAAAAATAAAAGTTCTTTAGTTTCTTATCGAAACTACTATATAAAGTATAAGCAACATTTAGCTAAATGGAAAAAAAGAGAGGAGCCACATTGGTATGTCACAACAGCGTGAGGGATATTACGATTATATGCTAAGACGTTCTAAAGAAGAAAACTCTAAAGGAAAAAGTGATATATTAGAACAAACAATACAGGAAATGCAAAAAGAAATTCATGAATTACAGATGATTGTAAAAAGATTATCTGATGAAAATCATAGGTTAAAACAAAATGCCAACATACATAATAACTGATACTGAAAAAGAAGAAACATTTGAAAAATTTTGTAGTTGGAATGAGCTAGAAAGTTTTTTACAAGAAAATCCTAAATTCAAAATGAAATTGACAGCACCAAAAATTGTTTCTGGCATTGAGGGAAAAACATATAAAGTGGATGATGGGTTTACAGAAAATATGCAACGTATTTCTGAATCACATCCTAACTCACCAATGGCAGAAAAGTATGGAACAAACAGAACAGCAAAAGATAAGAGAACATTTGACGCTGTGAAAAAACGTACTAGTGTTGGTAAAGCTCACAATATGAATAATATTGCAAAAGAATATAGGCCGGGGCAACTGGTAAAATGATTATAAATAAAAGGTATGAAACTCAATTTATTGAATAATGGAAGCACAAAGACTTCTACCTTTAAAGGTTTCATACAGAGATGGGCAGTGATTCCTACGAATTGTCACTGTCCATTTCACTTTATATTAGGAAAGTGAATATGTCAAAGAAAAATGAAATAGGTTACTCAAACCTGACAAAAATTAAACCAGTTACAGATCACCAAAAAGAAGTTTTTGAATCTTGGAAAAAGGGT
>Ga0209535_1002919_pt1 | contig 11092 bp, 18 predicted proteins | sample LinPmetageLP28_FD_184041 | JGI IMG/M metagenome (GOLD analysis project Ga0209535, IMG submission 184041) | Marine viral communities from the Pacific Ocean - LP-28 (SPAdes) (version 2) | ecosystem: Environmental > Aquatic > Marine > Oceanic | place: Pacific Ocean | collected 2009-08-22
ATTGCTATTACAACATGGCCGCAAGTATAAATTAATGCTAAAGCAATACTTTCGTCCATTTTATTTTTTATAACTGTAAATATACCTTTTGTAAATTCAGTCATCAAGTTAACACCTATCTTTCTTATTTGTATATGAAAGGATCTCTTTTCTTAAGTTCTTCCATACGTTTTTTAAAAGCCTTGTCTTCCTTGTACTTGGTGTAAGGAGTACAAAGCCATGCTATAAATTTTCTGATATAAACCATTTTTTTGCTCTCAATCTAATTTTAAGTGGACTTTCATTAGCCGCATTTACAATGCTGTATAATGTATATAGTCTACCGTATTTACTAACAGCCTCGCTTACATCAGTAATATCCTGGCTCCATTCAGGCATACTAACACACCAACCCTTGTCAATAGATTCTTCTACTAGTTTACTACCCGACTTATCTCTATCAGGTACAACTATAATTTGCTTTTGCAATCTATTTAAAAGCATGGCTTGTTGATCTGCTATTTCACTTCCACCCAACGCACATCCATCTATATGTATAGCATCAAGTTGTCCTTCAACAACTATACAAAAAATTTTATTAGGACCTTGTTCGTCTAGTCCATAAACAAATCCAGGTTGTACTTCTGTTAGGTACTTAGGTTTTTTATCAGCAACAACACTCCTACCAGTCCATCCTACTATACGTTCTTCATAGTAAAACGGAATAATAAGTCTATCACGATATCCTAAACTCGGAGACCAATAATAGTCAGTGTCGTCTAAATTAAGATTACGACTTGACATGTATTCAAGTATAGCAAGGCTGTGCTTGTCAAACTCTTTTACATCAGCAATCTTTACAGCATCATCCGGCAACGGTACTGTATTGAATGTAGGAAGTTTAGCAATATGCTCTTGAACATCAACGCCTTCGTTTTCTCTCATAACTTCAAATGCTACCTTGTTGATTATATCGTCAGGTGCTCCTAACCATTGTAGAAGTTTACGCAGTTTATGTGAGAAGTTACGTCCGGGTTGCCAACTAGCCTTAAAGCCACAGTTGAAACAATGATAACTTACACCTCCATCCGGATTAGATATAAGTCCACCACGCTGTCTTTTGTCTGCTGTATGACCATTATTGTGACAACACGGAGCGTTGAATGAAGTCCAGCCACTAGGCGTTGTTTTCCGCTTAGGCGGCAGATATGTCAGAACTGTCTCGGCTACTACACTCATACTATTATTATAACGTATTTGTGTTAGTTTGTCAACTAATTTCTAACTAATATATTGCTTATTTTGTTTGCAGGGTCTGCAGATGCTTGGAATCTAACATAGTTAAACACACCTGTAAAGTTAACTGGTACTGGTGCAGTTTCGTTGTTTAAACTTACAGTTGCAATGTCTGCCCATGGCGTACTTGCACCGATGTCATTATCTAAGGTAACTTGTACTTTAACGTCACCTACATAACTGTCTGTATATATAGCGGCTGTATGAACTGCTTCGTTACCGTTTATACCTGGCTCTGCACTTACGCTTTCACTATTCCATACACTGTCGTCGATTCCTGTTTCGCCGTCGTCTTCAGTAAACGTAGTAATACTCTTGCTATCTTTTGCACCTGGATATGCTTCGCTAGATAATTGCATAACACCGTTGTTTTCAAAGTGTACATTTGAATACGTCAATGTTCTATTTTGACTTGCATCTTCAACATGTACTGCAAACTTTAAGAATTGATCTTTGACACTAAGCAAATCATTTTCGCTTACTGTAACTGTTGTCAGTCCTTTTATAGTTGAATGGTTTGCACCTGTTTCAGAAAGTATTTGATTGTTTGATTCGTCAAACGCATATAACTTTACTGTTTTACTTGTTAATGATATAGGCTTTTGATCTGCATTCAAGATTTTGAATTCCAGTTTATTATCAATGCCTCTATAAACTTTTATATTTCTTGTGTACACTGGTCTATACTCCGTTGTGAACCCGCTGTCGTTTATTACAACTGTGGTTCTGTTATTGACTAAATATCTAGGTATTAATTGCATACTGTATTTATAGGAAAACATGCTAACAAAAGACATCGAATCAAACTTCCCATTCATCAGCGTTGTACAGTACGGCGGTAATGAATATGTTGGGATAATAATTAATCAAGATCAATATGTAACATCAATGTATGTTTATACTGACTTACGTAGTGAGTACGAACAAGCAAAGTTTCTTGAATTAGGAGATGTATGGTGGTGGGAATCAAATAGACTAATACCTATTAATATATTCTTACGTAGAGAACTAGATCCATTTAGGTATTGTATTATGACTATGAATAGTAAGGATGTTAAAGTTAGTGTTGGTCCTACAGTAAACTTAAACAACATGTCAATTAAAAGAGTTAAACGTAAAAACGTTCAATTAATAAAAAAGATTAAGTAATCTGCTCGCACAATAAATTCATATGTACTACACACGCCATAGCGTAACTAATAGCGTGTGCTTTTTTAAAATAATATTCACCGTTTGTTGGCTTTGTCCAGACTTCTTTTAGTATCTTCTTCCAACTTTCGTTCGCTAGATATCTCTTTGCTGGACGTATTATTGCTAGTGTCGCGGCTAATTGTTCTACCGACGACGGCTTCAATTGTTTCAACAGACTGTCGTGTCCGTTGAGATGAAAGACTTTTTCGACGAAGTCTTCGTGAATTAACAACTCCCATAATGGCTCCTTTCTCATTAGGCTGATTAAATGTGTCTCGTCTTTTACATCTTTATAAATAGACACATTTAAAAAATCTAACTTAAAGTATCCTCTATCTTCTGCTGTTTCATAGTCAACAGTTGATAAATTATCTACAGGGTTATGCGGGCATTCTGTTACGTATACTCCTGTATTATGTTTCTTTCCTGTTTCTAATTTTGCCACACGATGTTCTATCTTATCTAAGATAATACTTCTGTCAGCAAAATCAATATCAATATCTGGCATTATTTGTTTCTACTATATTTGGTAACTGCATAATAATATATTGTTGTCCTTCAATAAAATTTAATTTTCCTAAGTCGCTTACAATTCTTGCACATACCTTTTCATAACTATAAGGATTCTTCTCATTTGTTACAGTTTCTATTAGTATACATACTTGTCCTACTTCTGTCAATAGTGATTGGAAAGATTGTATATGTTCATTAGACCATTCAGTAAATGTTCCTTGCATCTGTGCTGTGGGTAGTTTCCAATTAAACATTCTTAAGAAACTTTCTTGCTTTTTTGTTAGCCATATCCCATTTTAATTTGCTTACTCTATTTTTAAATGTTATACCTTGTAAGTGATCCCATTCGTGTAAAAAGCATTTAGCAGAGTATCCATTAATCTTTACAGTTTGTTTTTCTAAGTTTTCGTCATACCATTCTGCAAGTATTTCTTTTGGACGAGTGACCTTCACGTAGATTCCTGGAAAACTTAAACAGCCTTCTATGTCTTGTACTGTTTCTTCTGTGTGTTGTAGTATTTGTGGATTGATACAAATAGTTGCGTTGTCTTTTTTATCTCCCATAACAAATACTTGCCCGTCGAATTCAACTTGATTTGCAGATAGTCCAATACCATTATTATCTAACATTACCTCAACCATATTGGCTTTTAACTCTTTAGGATCAACAACAGGGTTATCGATATCAAACACTTTAACCTGCTTATCTAAAAAAGAGTTTGGATAATATATTAGATTCATAAATTACTTTCCTTTACTACGTCTTTAACTAACTCAACATCTTTAGGATTACGTTTAAAACGCATAGACCAATGTTGAGGATCCATTACATGATAAACTAATTCTAATTGTTCGTTATTAAATTTACTTAACATTTCTTTTCCTGACTTTGAATTTAATACTAGCCAAGGACTAATCTTACCATCTTTCAAATGCCATACTGCTCTATTTAAACTTACATGATAGAAGTAATGGTTCCAAGGTGCTTGTTCTTGTTCATCAGCCCATTCCATCATAGTCATTACACTTCGTTCCAATGCAGTCTGTACGCCTTCTCTTCGAATTAAATCAACAGCATACTTTTCATACATTTCTTCTTTGCACCAATGATCTAATTTTACTCCGCTAGTAACAACATAGTCAATATATTTTTCCGGATACAACGGTTTAACATTACTTATAAAACTTCCAAACTTAACAAATGCATTATAGTATTGACTGTCACAAAAGTTTTCATATGTTTTTGGTTTCTTAATTGACATTGACTTTTCATAAAATCTTTGAAATGCATACATGCCCAACTGTACACGCCTTTCATCTTTTTGAAAATGTCTACGTTTCTTTTCACACATATGTACTGCAAGAGTTTTTTCTCTTGTAAACCCTGTGCCACAATACTTACAGACATAAGGTTTATCTGCCATGGTCGTCGATCGTAATGTAGTTTTTTGTAACCATTCTTTCGCTAATATGTTCCCAGTCTGTAATTTCATTTAGTAAACTTTCCACCTTATTAGTATATTGTAACATCTTTTCTGTAATTGTAAAGCCTGCATCTTCCAAATATTTTAAATGATGGTTAGGTGTCCAATGATGATCAAACCCAGGTAATTTCTTATACACATCCGATCTTACATTAATAAATTTTTTATGCTTAATATTGTACCCTTTCATTATTTCTAATTTAGGTAATAAGTTATTAGTATCAGGAAACTCTACAATGTTTTCTAAATCAAAATCAGTTGCTATCATCTGATAGTCACATATATTAATTTCAAGGTATTGTTTTAGTAACTTAATATATGTTTCTGTATGCCATTCATAACTGTCTGGATCATATGCATACTTATTAATTGTATCTTGGACCATGTCGTGATTGTATGACAAGTTTCCTCCTCTATACCATCCGTGACCATAGCGATGAAAATCGAATCTTGTAGGGTATGTCCATTGTACAATAAGGTGATCTTCGTGATCCATTCGATCTGCTATTTCCATTGCACGATGCATAATAGCAAAGTTTCCTACGCCAGTCTGACCCCAGTTCTCAAACTTATCATATTCTTGACTTAGTATGTCTGCATAAGTAGGCCATTCATAACGTGTGTGTGAACATCCTACAGCATAGAGTGTACTCACAGTTTAATACCTTGCACGTTATAGTCTTCGGCTATTTGTTTTAATTCTTTTTTAGTGTGCATTCCTGCAAGCATCTCAACTTCATATTGCTTCATATTTGGATATAGTTGTTGGAACAATTTAATTGCTCCTGCTGTACTATTTGTTGGCTTCTTTTTAAATCCAATCCAATTATGATATTGTATCTTTTGTGTGTTGCCTGATATGCAAAGCAGTTGCCACATAAGTTTTAAGTGCTTTGATACTACCATATAGTTCTTATTATAGTATTCGTTAGTTTTGAACACTGCTAACGCTTGATCATCTGTAGACCCTTGTACGGCGCTTATATAACGATTAAGAAGCCAAAATGATATTGTTTTACGCTCTTCTTCAGAAAACTCATCCCATACATTTTTACCACCCATATCTATAGCGGCTAGTATATCTTTTATTGGGAGTTTTGGTTGTGCCATATGTCGACATCCTCAGGTGAATTAATTTCTGTACCATTAAATTGTACACTACTACAGCCTATTTGCCAACCATTTTTTAGCCAGCGTAACTGTTCTAGTTTCTCTACTTCTTCTTCTTGTGTAACTTCTAAGTTACTATATGCTTCTAACGGATTACGTTTATAACCATATATACCTAGATGCCAATCACCGTATCCTGTCATGCCTCTACCAAACCATAGTGCTTGATCGCCTGCTCTAACCATTTTCACTGAGTCGGGATTGTTTTGCATTTCTTTAGGCATATTAGTAAACACTGTACTAATAGGATAGTATTTTAACCATTCTACACAACGTCCGATCATTTGTGTAGTTACATCTGGCATGTCACCTTGTACATTAATAAACTGGTCGTACTTTTTCATATAGTCTAAATTTATAGCACCTGCACATCTTTCAGTACCGTTTTCATACGGATGATCATCTATAACAACACTTGTGTTTTTAAATACTTGTGCAATGCGTACATCATCAGTAAGCACGTATGTTGGTATCTTAGACACAACACAAGCGTCATACACACGTTTTATCATAGGAACTCCATCTAACATACACAATGGCTTACCTTCGAATCTTGTGCTACCGTACCTAGCCGGTATAAGAATAGCGGTGGATTTCATCAACTGTCCTTTCAAAGTCATCTAAGTACAACATATTAGGTCCGTCGCTTGGTGCGTTGTCAGGATCCTTATGTACTTCTAAAAAGAAATCTTTTATACCCATTGCAGATGCAGAGCGAGCCAGGCCAGGGACATACCCCCTATCACCGCCGCTACTACTGCCATTTCCTCCCGGCTTCTGTACCGAGTGGGTAACATCAAACACAATAGGAACATTAAAGGTATTAAGCATATACTGCATGCCAGTGTAATCAACGACCAAAGTATTATATCCAAAACTTGTACCTCTTTCTGTTATCCAAACTTCTTTAGCACCTTCTGTCTTTGACAATATACCATTCATGTCCCACGGTGCAAGGAACTGGCCTTTCTTAATGTTTACTATTTTGTTTGTACGACAAGCCGCTTGGACTAAGTCAGTTTGTCTGCATAAGAAAGCAGGAATCTGTAGAACATCAACAATGTCGTTATAGTATGCCGCAATCTTTAAAACTTCATTTTGATTGTGGACATCTGTTAAAATTTTCACTCTAAGTTTTTCTTTTAAAGATTTAAAATCATCCATTGTAGATTTAAGACCTATGCCGCGTTTGCCTCCTAGACTTGATCTATTGGCTTTATCAAAACTTGCTTTAAAGTAATACTCGATATCATAATTGTCACATACTCGTTTACATTCTGTTGCAATTTCTAAACTTTGTTCTAGTGTTTCATGTTGGCATGGTCCTGCAATAATTCTCATTTAAGTGGCTCCGGCATAGTAAACAATGCCTTAATACCTTCGCCTGGTTGCTTACGTGCAAACACACACCATTGATATACAAACTTATCTTTATGAAATGTGTTTATATATTCTTTGAAACTTGTTCCTGTTGTATAAACATCATCTGCTACTAGAATAGGATCTTTAGGATTTCCACTTGCATACTCATTAAGTGCATCACCTAATGCTACTCCACCTCTTGGTATTCCTTCTGCTTTATAAAAAGGTCCCAGTTGATAATCCATAATCATCTTTGCTATTGTTCTCCATTCACTTGGATGAATAGCATCACATTCTAGTTTCCACTTTAATGGAAGTCCTGCATGACTAGTAAAGTCGCCGTCTTGAAATAATTTTGCTTCTGTTCTGTATGCCATAATTTATTCGCTTGCTAGTGTAATTGCTTTGATATTGTCACTAATTTTTTCGTTAAAGACCCAGTCTGGTTGCGATACAAATAGTCCTTCACTTAATGCACGGCTAAAACTAGCAGTCATATTTTCTTGTAACGCAAGTCTATTACATGCTTCAACAGTACTGTAGCCTCCACTTAGACCGACTACTTTATCAACATTAGGGTGTTGTGAAAGTTTTAAGTACAAGTTTGGTCTGTCAGGTAATGTAAGTTTTAGAATACACTTGCCGTCAAATTTATCTAATCTATTTTGTAATTCACGAGCAAGCATCTCTTCTAACATAATTTTATCTTCATGTTCGATAGGAATTTCTGGCTCTACAATCGGCATAAGACCTGCCGCATATATTACAGTTGCTAATTCAAATTGTTGATCTAATACTGCATTTAATATATTAAGTGACTTTATAATACTACGCATTTTAGTTCCAGTACAACCGTTTATAAGAGAATAGTCAATCATATTATCTACAGAAAAGTCTTTCAACAATCCGTTCATATGACATCCACTATCAACTTTAAGAATTGATTGAATACCTTTTTTAGCAAGCACATCTACTGCACCTCGCTCAACACTATCCTTATATAAAATTGCCGCCCAAATATTATCACTTGTGAAGTTAGGACTGTTAATCATGCGTAAACGCATTTGATGTACTAAGTCCATTTTATTTTCTTCTGTGTACTCTTGTTCGTAACGTTCTAATACGCCTCCTGTAGAACCTCCACTATGGTCCATTGCCGCAATAAATTTACTCATATGATTCTCCTGTTTCTCTAAAAAAGTTTTCACTCCAGAACGCTTTATCATCAATCCATATGTCGTAGTTTTCTTTTTGTCCTACACTTAGTTCATGAAACTTAGCACCCCATCTAACGAGTTGATTGTTTGTTAAGTTGTAGTAGTCTACTCCGCTCACACAACCTCTTGCAGTCATATACTTAATAGTATGTCCTGCGTCGAATAATGCATTTACTTTTGCAATGCGTTCCGGCATTGGAATATGATTAGCATAATCTTTTTTACCGCCACTGTCAGGAATAATAACTTCCTTACAAATAGTTCCATCTATATCGATAACATATTTCATTGATAGTCCTCCTTTACCATATAGTATGTGTTAACTAAGTTATCCATTAACTTTTTAAGTGTTGGATTAGACACTGATAGACTACATAAGTCTTTCCATTCTGTATAATCTAATAAGTCGCCCTGTGCCCTTGCTAGTGATCCAGGGTCTCCACCTATGATCCATCTTGGTATATTGTTGTGCGGAGGATCTCTATACTGTGCATATACAACTCCATTTGCCCGAGTGTATATTATAGCCTCTCCTGATATCATTTTATTTTTCGATTGCGATGTCAAGTTTTAATTTCTTTCCAAACATGTTGTAAACAACTTTACCGGGTATATGTTGATTAATTAAACTTAACCAATAAGGCGGTTGTTCTACAATTAAATGTGCATTCCTGCCGTCGGGTAATCTTTTTCTAGCAGGCAATGTATCTATCCTTAGCCAAACATACTTTGATGATAATTGGTTTATATGATCTAAAACATTAGTAATACATGTTGGCTCTATGTGTTCTAGTACATCTATACAAAACACACAGTCAAATTCTTTATTAGGTTGCGTTTGATATTCTAAAACCGCAGGATCGTATCCTACTATATTGCAGATAGGATACGTTTCCTGTAGCGATTTTAAAATCCATCCTTTACCACAGCCATAGTCTAACAAATTCTTTGGATCCCACTTTTCAAAGTAGTAATGAAATTTTCCTAACTTCTTTGTGTTGGCTCCAAAAGCCGAAGGCCTGTGTTCGTAACTATGAACACCTTGTAATTGTTTTACATATGACTCTGTATAAAGCATTACTTCTTTGTTGCTTTCTTTTTAGCCGGTGCTTTTGCTTTCGCTTTTGCTTTTGGCTTTTCTTCTACTACTGGTTGCATTTTGTTATTTAAATAACGTAATAGAATACCGTATGCTGGAAGGAACACAATTAAACCAATAACAATCTTTGTTAAGGTATTGTTAAGTGCTACGTCTGCAACCCACGGTGCTGGGTAAAATGCTGTGTAGAAAAATGCGTATGTGTCAATAATGTTTGCGGCAACAGTTGAAACTGCCGGAGCAATCCACCATGCATTCATACGCTCACGAATGTATTGGAATACATATACGTCAAGCATTGTACCTACTGCATATGCTACACCTGATGCTAAACCTACTCTGTAAGCATGTTCGTCGCCTAGTGCTAATAACACAAGTACTGATGCTACAATAGCAGGAATAATAGCCATTGCTACAACTGCTCTACCTGCTTGCTTACCTACCATACGTACTGTAAGGTCAGTTGCAATTACGACAATCGGAAATGTAAATGCCGCCGCCGCTAAAGGAAATGATCCAAACAAGGGCAACTCTGCACCTGGGAATAGATCAAATCTAATTGTTACTAGATAGTTTGACACAGCAATTACTAGCGTGTGTAAAATAACTAGGTTTCTTACAAGTGTTTTATCAACACCTGATAGTATTTTATCGAACATATGTTCTCCTTTTAGTTTATTAGTTCCCGCAAGCAAATGATTGTTGAAGTTTAACGTTATCGATAAACTCCTTCTTTGTTGCTGGATCGTCCTTGAAAGCACCACGTAACACTGTAGTCTGCGTTAAACTACTGTGTGCCTTAATGCCTCGGTTCTCACAACAGCCGTGTGTTGCTTGAACATATACTCCTACATGCTCACTACCTGTTTGCTTTTGCATTTCATTTGCAATCATAACATTAAGTTCTTCTTGTAGGGTACCTCTCATTGCACACCACTGTGCAATCCTAGTATACTTGCTAAGTCCTAATAGTTTAGGTCCTGCAATAATACCAATGTATGCTACACCTTTTACTGTCTGGTGATGATGTGAACATAAACTTGTAAGTTCACTACGCACAACCAACATACCTTCATAACCATCTTCAATGTAGTTAGGAAACGCACTAGGGTTAGGCATAGGGTCATAACGACCAGACATAATCTCATTGATATACATCTTAGCCATACGCCTTGCAGTATCTTGACTGTTAGGGTCTGTCTTAGTATCTATCAACAATTTTTGTAACACATTCTCAAAAGCAGGGATTGCTTCTTGAATTAGTTTTTCTTTGTCACCTTCTTCTAGAACCGAACTAATGTTATCATTAGCCCAATATCTTACGCCGGTTTCTTCCAGTCTTTCTTTAATTAGATCTGAAATATTAGCGTCTTCGTATTTAATATCCATTTTTTATTCTCCGAGTTTAAGACGTGGATGTCTCATGTTGTTATATTATACAATTTATTTAGGTTTTTGTCAACCGTTTTCTCATAGTTTATTTGACTGATGTTCCGCTTGTTCTTCTTACAATATCATTATGATTAAACTCAGCCCAATACAATTCAAATGCTACACCATCTTCTAAGCCTTCGAACTGATGAATCTTACCAGGCTTAACTTGTGTAAAGTCACCTGCATTAAGAATAGTTTCATCAACTAGTCCTTGATCATCTTGCCAAACTCGAACAATCATCTTTCCTGATTCAACATAGAATCCGTTCCATTTAAATTGATGCTCATGTTCTGAACATTTGTATCCTGCTTTGTATTCAATACGGTGAAACTCTAGTACACCGTTT
>Ga0209535_1002920_pt1 | contig 11092 bp, 16 predicted proteins | sample LinPmetageLP28_FD_184041 | JGI IMG/M metagenome (GOLD analysis project Ga0209535, IMG submission 184041) | Marine viral communities from the Pacific Ocean - LP-28 (SPAdes) (version 2) | ecosystem: Environmental > Aquatic > Marine > Oceanic | place: Pacific Ocean | collected 2009-08-22
TTTACATAGAGTTAATGTTGAAGAATTTCAAATGGCGGTGTCGTTTGTGCAAACTAGTAATAATAAGGGGGCGGCTACTTTTTGGTGCTCAAAGTGGGGGGTCGGGTAGGGGTGGGTTTGGGATTCGGCCGATCCTATTTGAAAGGCCCCCATAAATTCCAGACAAAAAAAAGCCCCCAGATAATGAGGGCTTTCCGTTTAACTTAAGATTATTTTTTGAATCGAGCGACCATAGACTTTATGGTCTCTTGCGAATCGTTAACGTTATCAACTCCGGTCAATGCTCGGATACCCGATTCTAATCCTTCGATGGATTTAGACAGCTGGTCCGCTTTCGGGTGCGATGTTATAGCGTCCTTATTATCTGGGTGATTTAACATAGCCCAAATTTTATAGACTTCGGTTAATGCTCGCTCGAACATGTCACGCCTCGCGCTACCATTGTTATCACGTGTAGTTTCGGACTTGGCTTCCGCTGCTGCTGCTACTTCCTCAGCTGTAAGCAATCGGCCGTCTTCGCTCATTTCACGCGCTATGATATCAACGGCGCTTCGACCTTCGGCCTCGTGAGTTTCAAAGTAATCAATCTCCGCTTGTATTTCATCGCGCCGGTTATCATCATGGGCTGCAGCTATCTCGATAGTCAAAGCTTCTATCTGCTCATCCATTAACTTTTGCGCTTCGGCCTCCGCTGCTTGGGCTTTGGCTTTGGCTTGCGCCTCTCTGAATGGGACCACAGTATCGGCATGTTGCTGCTCTGCAAGCTCTTGAGCATACTTGCGAACACGTCCCCAGATAGTGCTCCAGTTGGAGTGCTTCTGATTGATAGTCTTGAACGTGGTTTTGTGGGGGTTAATCAGCGCTGCCATTGCGCCAGTCATGCCGTCCTTGATATCGTACCATTGGTGCTTATCTGTGACATTGTAGGCATGCTTCTCAAATATGGCGCTATTAATCCACGCTGCTATTGCTCGCTCTGATGATCGGCTGATCTTGTTACCTATACCTCGACTGGCATTTAACGTCTCAAGGTTCAAAGATTCATGCTTGTCAAAAATATTGTCAAAGTCTGCAGCGCTCGCGTTCTTTGCTACTTTGGAAAGATCCTGCGCAATAGCATGGGCAGTCTCAGAGTTTACTACTTCTTCATTATTTAAGTTTTGCATTGTTAGTCCTCCTAGGACATTGGAAGGGGCGCCAGTGCGGTGCGTTGCCCCTAATTAGTTTTGACTGGCTTTGCCATTCTACCAAATTTGCGCAGTGTCAAAATAAATCTGTGCGTCAATAAATCCGTAACAATCGACTAACAATTGTTAGTCCGTATCGAAAAAATCTGTAAAAATTTTTGATGATAGTAACTAAGGGACGCGCCGCGAATCCCTTTGTTAGAGTGTGAGCCTGGTGTAATTTGCTTTGTTAACAGCTAAGTCTTTGATTTATATAGATAATCTTGTATTGTTATAATGTTAGCATAAATATAAGGTATACCTGTATATGCATGAGCGACAGCGCGCTCCATGCATTGCGAAGTGAAAAAAAAAAATAGGTCTTTATATTTATATTTTATATAACATTATAACAATACAACAATACAAATCCCAAAACCCTTAGATTACAAGGCATCCGCTCTGTACCACACTGTAATCTGTATTCTAACATTACAGGCAATTCTAATAACATAACACCGAATCAATAACATTACGGATGTTGATTTGGCCGTACCCATAGCTAGGTTACTCATATTGACATAACGCTAACAATGTGGTACAATTACTATAACGGTGGGGTTCAGGTAATTCACCACTGTTATTCATCACGGACTAACAATTGTTAGTCGGTTGTTACGGATTTATTAAAGGAGAAAACGTATGGCTATATGTATCAACTGTGGCAAGTACTATGCCGAACCACGCTACCTACTAGGTAGACTCACCTGCCTAACGTGTGGCGAGGCTGCAACTTTGCAGAAGAAACACACTGTGGTGCCGATGCACGAATCAAACTACCAAGTCCCTGCCAACCTTGAGGAGATCAAGGGTATCAACAACAAAGGAGGGTTCTTCCGATGAAAGATTTCAAAGACCGATACAACACGCACGATCCGCATGACATGCACCGCTGGGTGCAAACATCACGGTGGGTGAAACCTTTACTAGCTATCGGAGTAGCTGTTGCCGGTATCGCTGTTGTTACCTTTGTATGGTTGTTAACTGTAATTGTATTTCTATAGGAGGACGATGATGGCTAACTTTATAGACGAAATGGTAGAGCTTCGCATCAAGCGTAATGATGAGCTAGGGGCGGAAGCTAATCGCAGGAGGGAATTACGTGATGAAATAGCGAAGCACAACCCTAAACACCTTAAGCAGTGGCTTGAGATTCAATCAAACGACAAGGAGAAATAACTATGTACTATAGATACGGAGGAACCAATATACCAACCGACCTGCCAACGCTTCGTTGTTATGCGGATGCGCTAGCTCATTTTAGAAATATCAAACCTATTAGAGGTACGAACATACGCCCAATATGTCGTACGCCTAACGGAAGACGTAAGAAACACATGACCATAGGGTTTGCAGACGAGGGACGTGAAGCTATCGCGTGTACTTTACATGATACCAACGTGCTGGAGTTTTATCCTGATGGTGAAATACGTATTACTATAAATGGATGGGCAACACAGTCCACTGTGTGCTTCCTCAATGGGTTATTACCCTCAAACATATACGGACGCATACGTAAGAATCAAGTTGTTATTACTTACACCAAATCCGAATATGGGCGTGACCATATACACCGCACCAGTAGCGAATACGTCGTGCCTCATGACACCTGTTTACGCTTTCGCAGTGGGGACGAATGGGAGCCAATCAACCCACCTGTCAACAAATCCTATGTCTTGAACCGTAAGGCCATGAGCAAAAGATACAAACCTGTTGAACCGTTTAGGAAAGCTGTTGTAGCTATGGCAGCAGCTGCAGACCCTGAACATTTCCGTATTGTACCTACTCAGCTAGGTAAACAAACAGTTCGATGGAGTACTTGCGCATACAAGACAATGCAGAGACCTGACACACCGGAGTATGGTGCATTAGTAGCAGACGTTCTGAGTTTATCAAAACAGTACGATGTACGTGGGGGATATACAATGAGTAACACCAAACAGTATTTCGCAACATACAAAATACGAGACATTGTGAGGGACGTAGTAAAACGCGCCTTCGCTGACGAATTGTTTGATGTTGTAGAGACTGAGAAAGTAAGTACCAACGGCAACGAGAAGTATATTGAAAGCACCATTCGGTGAAGAGCGACTAACAATTGTTAGTCTGTGTTAACAAAAACGGAGAAACACTATGAGCATTGCTAATTTTAACCAAGTTGTAAACCATGAGGACGCTGCGGATCTTATTCAAGCTAATCCAGAAATTCGCTTCCTAATTCTAAGTGAGCCGGGTTGTGGTAAGTCTTACCTAATCAACTCTCTGGAGGAGCGAACTGGGTATGCGAAAGCCTATATGGACGTACCCGGTATGGATTTGGGTGACGTGTCTATGCCTATGCTTGACCATGAGCTAAAAGTTACAAACTACTACCCCAACGCTAGGTTCAAGTTCCACTTGGGTCAACCTGTCATTGTTATGCTTGACGAATACTCTAAGGGTTCCACGCCAGTTAAAAACATGATCCACCCCCTGTTTGAGATAGACAACCCACGTTTGGGTGACGTGCCAGTCCCTGAAGGTAGCTTAATATTTCTGACAGGTAACAACCTAACTGATGGTGTTGGTGATTCGTTGATGGCCCATACTATGCAACGTGTTGTACCTATTCAGCTAGCTAAACCAACGGCAGAACAATGGCTGCAAAACTATGCGCTGCCTAACAAATTGAACAGTATTGGATGTGCGTGGGTAGATAGACACCCCCAATGCCTAGCTTCATACACAGACGATGGGCAAGACGGCAACGAATGGATATTCAATCCCTCAAGACCTGTTGGACCTGTGGTTTCGCCACGTACACTGGAGCGAGTATGCTCAATTATTGACAGTCGAAGTAAGCTTAGTGAACAAGCGTTACGTGCTGCTGTCGAAGGTGCAATTGGTGTATCAGCAGGTGCTAGTTTGATGGGGTACATTGCACATCAAGACAGCTTACCAAGTCCACGATCTATTATAGATAGTCCGCTAACAGCAGTGATACCTAAAGAACCAGGCGCGTTCGCGGTTCTGTGTTTTGGTTTGTTGGAGTTGACTACACGCGAAACCCTTACTCCAATCCTGCAATACCTAGGACGTGATGACGATCTGATTGACATCGAATGGCAATCTATCTTCTGCACCACACTAGCGAAGCACAAAACTAAGTCAGAGATTGCGTTCTCTAACGCTGCCTTCGCTTCTTGGTGTGCTAAAAACCAAGACGTTCTGTAGGGGGACTTATGGATTTATTAAGGAAGTTCAAAAGAAAGAAAATACAACTGATGCGTAAGGGTCCGTTTGTACAACTAGCTCCTATTATGATGATGGGTGAAACTAAGATGTCTACGGACGTACCCACAGCTGCTTGTGATGGCCGGAATGAATGGTACAACCCTGAGTTCATTTGGTCTTTCGACAACGAGGATCTTGCCGTTGGTTTCATTATAGTGCATGAGAATATGCACAAAGCAGCTAGGCATTTCATCGTGTATGAAAAACTAACAGCTAGGTATGGGCATGAAATAGTCAATGTTGGTATGGACTATTGGATTAACCTGCGAATTAAGCTAGCGGACCCTAATGAAAATTACGTGGCTATGCCTATGAAAGATGGGAAACAAGTAGGCTGTTTCGATATTAAATACAAGGGTAAAACCGTGCTTGAAATTGTCTTAGATCTAGTACAGCAGGCACAAGACAAAAAAGAGGACGCGGGCGGCGAGTCAAAAGGTGCAGGGGGCGAGAAACCAGAAGGTAAAAGCGCAGGCGGTGATGACACAGGCTCTGGTCCAACTAGCTTCGACGACCATGATTGGGATGGAGCTAAAAAGATGTCGCCTGAAGAAGTCAAGAAGCATGTCGAAGAAGTAAAGCAAAACATTCGACAAGGCCATATGGCTGCCCAACGTGCCAATGCAGGGACTGGGGCCGGTGGAGATGTACTAGGGTTGATGGAACTGAGTCAGAGCAAGGTGGACTGGCGAAAGGCATTGCAGGAATTTATGCAGTCTACTTGTGCAGCGAAACAAGAAAGCTCATGGGCAAGACCCAACCGTAGGTTGCTGCATCAAGGGATCATCATGCCATCAATGCGAGGGGAGAGCATACGTGAATTGGTGTTTGCTCGTGATGCTTCCTATTCCATGTTCCATGACTCTCGATTGGAGAAGGTCACTGGGCAAATGGTTGCCTTGGTTAAAGCCTTACACATAGAGGTAATACATGTAATGGATTGGGATGGGGAGGTATCAGAGGAAAGCTACGATACGTTTGATTCTGATACTTTCATCAATGCCCCTGCATGTAAGAGAGTAACAGGCGGTGGGGGTACAGACCCTGACTGTGTAAGTAAGTTTATTAAGCGTAAGAAAATAAAACCTGATGCAGTAATTATGCTGACTGATGGGGAAATTAGTAACTGGAGCGAGTGGTCTTGCCCTGTTCTATGGGTGATAGCTAACGCTAAGAAGATAACAGCACCAGTTGGAAAAACAATCAATGTGGAGGACTTCTAATGAAAGTGTTATTCGAGTGGGGCAACAAGAACTTTATAATGGAACCTGAACAAGCGTCAGAGATCATTCAACTGATACACAGGTATAGCAAGGAGGTGTTTGAACACAAGAGAAACTGGAAGGATAAAACAGAGACCGACCATGTTTATTCTATTACACCTGCGGAGCTAGGTGTACTACCTATGCAGTTTATTACAGATGAATTGTATGGATTGGGCAAAATTATGGGACGACCTGAAGACTAACTTTAACTAATGGAGAAACACTATGAGTATTAATAATTGTGCAGTACTAGCGCACCTAAACATATCAACTTGGGGTACAGAGCGAGTAGATAAAAGCCAATCTGAACGTATCAATATCATAAACAAAGCAGATCCAAAAGCTGCTAAGTGTATGAAAAACCTAATGGTTGGTACTGATATAACCAAACAAATAACTGACTATGCAGCGAGGATACGTTTGTGGCATTCCCAAACGTCTATGCCTTGGGAAAATTCAGGTGCGAGGCTGTTGCCTACTAGCTTGTATATGTCATGGTCCGATGAGCTTGACCTACGCAAGAAAGAGTTTGAGCGCATGGTCAATAACCTCATGCCCCAGTACCTTAATCTACAACAACAAGCTAAGTATGCGTTGGGGGATATGTGGAATCCAAACGACTATCCCAGTGAGCGTGAAGTAGCTAGGAAATATAAATGGGAACACTTCGTAACTGAAGTACCTAGCAGTGGACATTTCTGTGTAGATGTAACTACGGATACATTGAATCAAATGCAGAAGACTTGTGATGACCATGTACAACGCGCAATAGCTGATGCTATGCACAAACCTTGGAAAGAACTGCATAGTCTACTTACCACTATGAGTAGCAAGCTACGTACTGACAGCGAGTCAGGTAAGAAACGTTTCCACAAAACTTTTATTTCTAATGCATTAGATTTGTCTGAGTTGTTGCAGCACATGAATGTAACTAATGACCCACAGCTAACTAAAGCTAACCGGCAGCTGAGACAATTACTTATAGGTGCAGACCTAGATGTAATTAAGGAATCTAAAGAAGTACGTAAAGACATGAAAGAACAAGTGGATAATATGATTGACCAATTTCAATGGTAAACAACAGGAGAACAAGTGATGAGTTTAGACATGCACAGGATAGACCCCAATGAGTACAGTAACTTTGAGCTAGATTTGCCTTCTAATCAGCAAAAACCGCGATCAGTGCATTTGTCCACTGACGGCTGGGTAGGTAAAGAAGTTTATGACTTCTACACTATACCTTACCCCCTGCTGTATTTACTGCAGACTAAGCATAACACGAAAAATAAACGTATTATTTGTGCTACGAGTGGCCATCAAACTTCAGGAGGTATATGTTCTGATTCATTAAGAATTCAGCTACGTCTGGAAACTTTTACTGTTTACGAAAACAATGTGGCTATTGGTTGGATTAATTGCAACAGAAAGCATTCAAAGCTTGAACTAAGAAGTCAATTTACAAAGACACCAGAGGGCAAAAAACTATATATATCTACTTCGTCCCCCAAGCGTTTAGTAAATGCTTATGATAAATATGTAAGGACACCTACCTTCTTAGAAGAGGCTGATAAACTACGGCAGTTTGCTACCAGGGACATGCGAAACCTTAACCTTGAGCATAGCCAGCGATTCAGTAGTAAGGTTCCTGTTTTTGTTGACGCATTATTACCATACATAATGGATAACTTTGATAAGCACAAAGATATAGCTATGCAAGCAGGTGTAAAGGAAGCAGATATTGATATTGCTCTCTCAACATACACACAACGAAATGTGGTGCAGCAGATATGCAAGACAAAAAACGGAAACGGATCTTTCGTGTACAACGAAGATGATGATTGGCTGTTTATACACCCCACAACAGGGGGGAAAAAAGCTGCTTATCTAACAAGTTCATTGCCACAGGATACACTAGAAAAGATAGGTATGCTCAAAATGGGTAATAATTCTTCGTTTCTAAAAGACGTAGGGTACAAACACAATGATAACTTTTTCTTTATTACAGGAGCTATAGACAATGAGTGACCACACACCCCTTGTGCATGTAAACGTGCGCATACCCAGAGAAGCACTTAACTTCTTTAAACAATATCCTAATTATAGCAGGGCTATTAGGACAGCCTTGCAAGAGTACATACAAAGAGAAAAACAAAAATCGGTAACTAACGACTAACAATTGTTAGTCGATTCTCACGGAAAATATTAACCGCCTTCGGGCGGTTTTTTTGTACCTGCCAAAATTAAGTTGACATTGTTAACTCCTCAAATCATAATTCAGGGATGGCTACTACCCCTGAGAAAAAAGTTAAAAACAAAATAGTAAAAATACTAAAAGACAATGGGGTTTACTATTTCTTCCCTGCTACCTACGGCATGGGACGTAGTGGTATACCTGACATTGTTTGTTGTCATAAAGGTTTGTTTATTGGTATAGAAGTAAAGGCAGGTAAGAACACACCTACGCCTCTGCAACAAAGGGAGCTTGCTGCTATTAAAGAAGCAGGAGGACTTTCTCTAGTTATCAACGAAAACAATATTCACGAAATTGAATCTGTACTTACACGGTAATCCGTGATGATAGTTCTAGGACTGCTAGAACTTAACATACATTTAAGGGACACACAGTGAGTTTATTAGTAATAGATTTTGAAACGTACTATACGAAGAAGTTTGGTTTCAACAAACTTACCACTGAAGAATACATACGCCATAAAAAATTTGAAGTCGTAGGTGTTGCAGTTAAACGCGACAATCAAGAGACGGTCTGGTTTAGCGGCACAAGAAAAAATACTCAGGCCTTTTTAGATCAATTTGATTGGGCCAACAGTACAGTCGTAGCACACAACGCAAAATTTGATGTTGCCATACTTAACTGGCTATTCAATAAAATCCCACTAAAGATAGTCGATACTCTCTCTATGGCTAGGGCCATACACACAATAGAAGTTGGTGGAAGTTTAGCTGAATTAAGTAAGTTCTATAAGTTAGGTGTAAAAGGAGACGAAGTACACGATGCTATAGGCAAACAAAGACTAGACTTTTCACGTTTAGAGATGGTCAGTTATGGTAAATATTGTATACAAGACGTAGACCTTACTTATAAACTTTATCGAAAATTGATTAAAAACTTCCCCCCTTTTGAATTAGATTTAATAGATTTAACTATACGCATGTTTTCTGAACCAGCGTTAGTTTTAGACGTGCCAGTCCTGGAAGACCATTTAAAAGAAATACACGAAACAAAAAAGCAATTGTTAGCAAAAATAGTACACGACGAAAAAGACTTGCGCAGTAATGACAAATTTGCGGAGTTACTCAAACAATTAAATGTTAACCCTCCTAAAAAAATAAGCGTAGCCACAGGCAAAGAAACTTACGCATTTGCTAAAACAGATGAACAATTCAGGGATCTTCTGGAGCATGAAAATGAATATGTGCGACTGCTTGTAGCTGCTAGGCTAGGAGTTAAATCTACAATTGAAGAAACACGTACACAACGTTTTGTAGACATGGCAACAAGAGGGCCGATGCCTATACCATTACGCTATTACGCAGCCCACACAGGACGTTGGGGTGGGGAAGATAAAATAAACATGCAGAACTTACCCAGAGGTTCAAAATTAAAATACGCTTTGTGCGCACCTGAAGGGTACATGTTTATAGATTGTGACTTGTCTCAAATCGAAGCTAGAACTTTAGCTTGGCTCGCAGAAGCCGACGACTTAGTAAAGGCGTTCGACAGAGGTGATGATGTATATAAGATTATGGCTTCAGCTATCTATAACAAACCTGAACAAGAGGTAACAAAGGAAGAACGCTTTGTTGGTAAACAAACAGTGCTTGGTTGTGGTTACGGCATGGGGGCCAATAAATTTCAAATGCAGCTTAAAAATTTTGGGGTGGAGCTAGAGATAGAAGAGTGTAACCGTATTATCAAAGTGTATAGAGAAACCTATGAGAAAGTGCCTCAACTCTGGAAGCAGGCTAACAGTGCATTAAAGAATATGCTCTTGGATCAATCAACCCCTGTTGGGCGCAAAGGTGCGCTCTTAGTTTTGGGCAAGGCAGGTATTCAATTACCTAACGGCCTGTGTGTTAAGTATCCAAACTTAAGAGAGTTGCAACCAGAAGACGAACCATACCCTGAAATGGTTTATGAAACTAGAAAGGGTAAAACTACATTAGACAACAGGATTTACGGTGGTAAAGTCATAGAGAATGTTTGCCAGGCGTTAGCAAGAATTGTTATAGGTGAACAACTGTTACGTGTATCTAAGAAGTACAAAGTGGTTATGACGGTGCATGATGCAATAGGTTGTATCGCCCCTGATAATGAAGTGGAAGAAGCAATGAAGTTTGTTGAAAATTGCATGAGAGTGCGACCAACATGGGCTTTAGATTTACCTTTAGATTGTGAAGGTGGTTATGCTAAGAATTATGGAAATTGTTAGGTAAACCCCAGTGGGCGGTGGGTTGGCATCATACGTGTCCAAACACCCACAGTGTAAAAAGGTTTGACTTGTAGTGAGTCCTCCATCCTTGTTTGCACCGGAGAAGCCACGCTATGGCTAGCCGTACATTTTGTAGAGCAGTCAACAATATGTACGCACTAAATTTAAGGAGAACGGAGCTATGAAAAGACTAACCAAAGCAAGACTTAAAAGTGAATTGTTCGTACTCAAGCAGGACATAAAAGACTTACGGCAAGCGGAGAAAATATGGGAAGGACTTCTTCTTAGCTGGCCTGATGACACTGAATACATTTTTGTTGATGAAGAAGGCGCAGTTGAAGAACTTACTGGAGCATTACACTGATGACACTGATGAAAAACGCCTTAGAGAAACAAACCGGCGGTAACCACTACAAGGATATGGCTATACAACCGGCAGAGTATGCTGAGAAAAACGGCCTATCATTGCTTGAGGGTAATATCGTTAAGTACGTCTCACGTTGGAAGAAGAAGGGCGGTCTAACTGATCTGCAAAAGATCATACATTGCGCGGAACTCATTATAGAAATACATGAGGTCAAATGAAACTCACTGTAGAGCTAGACGAAGAAGATGTAGAAGAAGTTATACAACTTATGCACAGAGTTATACAAGCTGTAGAAAAGTTAGAGGATTACGTAGAGGAGAAGCAAGATGAGTGACCCGTATGTGTTTAATTGTACTATAGTACGTGTAGTTGATGGAGATACCGTAGATGTCGATGTTGATTTGGGTTTTGGTTGTTGGGTACGTGGTAACAATGGTCGGATTCGTCTGTTTGGCATTGATGCTCCCGAATCTCGCGGAGGAACTGTGGAAACAAAAGCACATGGGCTTC
>Ga0209535_1002922_pt1 | contig 11087 bp, 11 predicted proteins | sample LinPmetageLP28_FD_184041 | JGI IMG/M metagenome (GOLD analysis project Ga0209535, IMG submission 184041) | Marine viral communities from the Pacific Ocean - LP-28 (SPAdes) (version 2) | ecosystem: Environmental > Aquatic > Marine > Oceanic | place: Pacific Ocean | collected 2009-08-22
AAGTATCCAACATACGAACCACAAAGGTGGCAGCAACGACAAAGTACAGTGAGTTCGTATACGAGTTTCGTAGCGGAGAGATAGCCACATCTACGTTGAAGGTATCTGGGCAAAGCCTATTGGACATACGCGCATGACCATGATGATCTTTGTATTGATACTGGTTGAGAGAGGTCAGCCCACGGGAGAAGAGTTCTACTTTCAAGAACTTACGTCGTGTTTAGAATACTCAGATGCGCTAAATAACCAGTCAATTGGCTTTCAGAATGGCGGTAGAAATAGGTTCTTTGAGTCATACTGCCGTGTTCGTCAGATCAATGTCGCTGATGCGGGTACTAAGATACTATTTAGAGACCCGAAGAAGTCGGTGGATTGATGAGTCCTAAAAAACTACAGACAAAAAGCCGATACGATTCATTAGACCTAGATAACGATGGGATTGTTAGTGATGATGAAATTGAAAAAGCTGATCGCATCCTTGAGATGGAGGTCGCTGAAGAAAAGGCTGATTCTCAGCGCCGTATGGCTTGGGTTTGCTTGCTATCGGTTATCATACTTACAGTTTTGCTTGTCTCTCCGTTTGTGGCAGAAACTAGAGTCAGCGCGTTGTCGGATCTGGTCGGACTATTCTACATAAGTATGGCTGGGGTGATTGGAGCGCACATGGGTGTACAGGCTTGGATGAGCAGACGGTAAGCGAAGAGCGACGAGTTACGTTGCGTTGCGCCCGTTGCAAGAAAAAAGGAGGCGTCATGGACTTTGTGCATTTGAAATTAAAACTACTTTGTCCAAAGTGCTTTGCTAGATACAGTGGGTGGGCATGAGTATTTTAAGCTCCCTCATAGGCCCAGCAACGTCATTGCTCGACAAGGTTATTGAAGACAAAGACGAGAAGAATCGTATTGCCTTTGAGTTGAGTACGCTTGCAGAGCGCCATGCCGCTGAACTTGCCAAGGGCCAAATGGAGATCAATAAGGTTGAGGCCGCTCACAAGTCGTTGTTTGTGGCTGGATGGAGGCCAAGCATCGGTTGGTGCTGTAGTCTGGGTCTTCTGTATCATGTACTGATTGCACCCATCGCAGGCATATGGGTAGAGGTTCCAGAGATAGACCCCTCGCTGTTGATGACTACTATGACTGGAATGTTGGGTCTTGGCGCTATGAGAAGCTACGAGAAGACCAGAGGTGTGAGCAGGGAGAAGTAATGGGTATTCAGTTAATAGGAATGTTAAAGCGTCACGAAGGTGTTCGTAGCCATGCGTACAAATGTTCAGAGAACATGATTACTGTAGGCGTTGGTCGCAATATAGACGAAAATGGCGGTATTGGATTAGCTGATGATGAGATTGAGTATTTACTAGCTAATGACATAAGGCGTGTGCGCGAAGAGCTTGATGACACTTATTTTTGGTTTGCTGCTCTGAACGAAGCCCGAAAGGATGCAATGATTGATATTAGTTTCAATCTAGGTCAGACAAGACTGCGCGGTTTTGTAAAAGCTATTACCGCTATGAGTCGAGAGCAGTTTGATATTGCAGCGGATGAGTTTATGGATTCACGCTGGAGCGAGCAGGTTGGAAATAGGGCGGTAGAAGTTACCGAAATGATTAGAACTGGAGAGTATCAGTAATGGCATTGTTTGATAACACCATGCAGACAGGCGCTCAAGCTCAACAGCTTGGCTTTGCACCGCCAACAACTCCCGCTAATTCTTTTACTCCTCCCGGCGTTCCAGTTGGCTACGGTCAAATGCAAGGCCAACCTTTGCTTTCAAGAAATCCTAACTATGGCGTTCCTACGGGAATTGCATCACTTCTTGGCGGCACTAACCCAATGGGAGCGCCACAAGCAGGGGCGCTCTTAACTCCACAACAAGCAGTTCCTAATCAAATGGAAGGCATAAACCCTCTTACTGGGCAACCTTTTCAGACATTTGATGCTGGCGCAACAACTGATGCCATAACGCAAAGCAGACAAGCTGAAGAGCAGCGTCAGAGAGACATGCTTTTGGCAGCTCAAGAACAGGCTGCGTCTGAAGCTACTGCCACAGAAGCTGCTGCACAAGCAGAAAGAGATAGAATTGCAGCAGAACAGGCTGCTGTTGCACAAGCAGAGGCTGATCGTATAGCAGCAGAACAAGCTGCGGCAGATGCTGCGGCTGCGGAAACTGCTACCGCTGCTGCGGAGGCTGCTGCTGTTGAGGCTGCTAACGCGAAGCTTGACCCTCAGACCCCTGAAGAGATAGTGCAGGGCTATAAAGATAATCCTCAATCAGCTCCGGGTGCTGGTGGAGTGTTAGGCGAAGAACAGGTAGCTAAAGCTTTAGAGCTTGATTTGTTTGATAGGGATTCTGATTTTTTTGTAGATAGAAGTGGGTTGTTTGGCCCTGCTGGTACAAGGTACGACTTGCCCAATATGGATGACACTCAAACAGTTTTGAGCGACATGAGGCAAGCTCAAACTGGCTCTGCATCTCCAACACAAGAAGAAGTCATGGCTGGAATAAGGTCTGGAGTTAATGTTGGCAGCGAAGGGATGGGTGGTTTTATGCCCGGATCTTTTGACCCAGAAAGCGGAACATTTTTGCCAACTGGGCCTGCCTCTGCTCCTGTTGCTGCCCCTGCTCAAACAGCGCCTCAAGCAGCGCCGATAGCTGGCGGCTCTGAAATGGGCTTTGTTCCTCCGACGCAAGAACAGATAAATGCTGCCATTGCTCAGATGGGTCAAGCATCTTTAGCTCCCGGCGAGCCTTCTTTACCTCCACTTAATATGCCTGCTCAACCCGCTGCTGGAGAACCAGAAATCGGACTTGGTGACAGCCTGCGTGGTATGGGCGGTATATTTGCTAATGCAGTTGCTCCCGGTGATGCGGGGTATGAAGAACTAGCAGCAGCGGCTGCTCCAACAGGAGGAGGCCTTGCTAGTGGTGTGATGCGAGGAGAGACAGTGCCTTTTTCTGGGAAGCTTGGTGGACTGTTAACGCCATCATCGCTGCCTTTGCCCCCAGCCGCACCTATCGGTAGTGATTTTCTTCCGGGAGTCGGCATGGAGGGAGGCATAGGTGGGATGCTTGATCCTTCTGTTATTGCAAACATAAGAGAGCAGATAGGCAACTCTTCTGATCCTGTAGAGGCGGCAGTAACCGCACCGTCTTCCATCCCTCCTTTTATGTCGTATGATCCAAAAGCTTTTGAAAGAATTAACGATGAAATGATTGCGCGTAATTCAGGCACTCCTCCAAAGCCAAGAACTCAAACTGTCACTAAACCCAAGAAGGGTAGAAAAAAAGTTGCTGAACCTGATCAAAAGTCCAGCAAGAAGAAGCGTAGACGTAGACAAAGAGGGCCGCGCTAAAGATGGCTCTTAGCAAAATCAAGTTTGCCCCCGGCGTAAACAAAGAAGGCACAGAGTATTCTGCTGACGCGGGGTGGTTTGATGCTGATAAAATTAGATTTAGGCAGGGTCGCCCTGAAAAAATAGGCGGCTGGGTAAAGTTTTCTGAATCATCATTTTTAGGAGTTTGCCGATCAATAAGAGACTGGGCGTCTCTTGAGTCAATACGATACATAGGTCTTGGCACACACCTTAAGTTTTATGTGGTTTCCGGTGATCTTTTTAACGACGTTACGCCAATTAGGCTAACCACTGGAGCGGGTGACGCTACATTTGCGGCAACCAATGATTCATCAATAATTACGGTGACTGAGACTGCTCATGGCGCTGTGGTAAATGATTTCGTTACATTTAGCGATGCGGCATCTTTAGGCGGTAATGTGACCGCAGCGGTTTTGAATCAGGAGTATCAGGTTGCTTCTGTGCCTACAACAAACACGTTCACCATTATAGCAAAAGACACAGCAGGCACGACTGTAACCGCGAACTCTAGTGACAGCGGTAGTGGCGGCAGCTCAACTGTAGCGGTATATCAGATCAATACAGGAACAAACGCTTTTGTTACAGGCACTGGCTGGAGTACGTCTGGTTGGGGTGTGACGGCTTTTGGTAGCGTTAGTAGTATTTCGGCTGCTGGGCAACTACGTCTTTTTAGTCAAGATGTATTTGGTGAGGACTTGGTGTTTAACGTCCGAGGCGGTGGAATTTTTTATTGGGATGAATCTGCTGGTACTGGTAGTAGGGCTGTAAATATATCCTCTCTTGCTGGCGCTTCAAATACTCCAACTATTGCTTTGCAGGTAATGGTTAGTGATATAGATCAGCATGTCATTGCTTTTGGCTCTAACCCTATAGGTTCAAGCGCAATTGATCCTTTGTTTGTCCGGTTTTCAGATCAAGAAAACGCAGCAGATTGGACGCCAACAGCAACCAACACGGCTGGCGGCGTAAGAATTAATTCAGGTTCGCAAATTGTCGGGGCAGTCCAAGGCAGACAAGAAATACTTATATTTACCGATGTAAGCTTGCACTCTATGAGATTTGTTGGCGCTCCGTTCACATTTCAGTTTCAAACGATAAGCTCTGACATATCAATGATCAGCCCTAACGCCGCTGTAAACGCTAGGGGGTCTGTATACTTCATGGACAAAGGCGGCTTCTATGTCTACAACGGCTCTGTGCAACCACTTCCTTGCTCCGTAAAAGAGCATGTTTTTTCTAATCTCAACTTAGATCAAGCGTTCAAGGTGTTTGCTGCTGAAAACAATGCTTTTTCAGAAGTTACATGGTTTTACCCTATTGGCAGCGGTCAAACAGAAATAACAAACTACGTTTCCTTTAACTACTCAGAAAATCTTTGGAGTGTAGGCACCCTTGAAAGAGGTGCGTGGTGCGGTGCTGGGACAAGAGAGAAGCCCCTTGCTTCGTCAATAATTGCAAATACAGACGATAATTATCTTTATTCTCACGAAGTTGGGCATGACGATGACGGGTCAGCAATGACCGCCTTTGTAGAAAGTGGTGATCTTGAAATACAAGATGGCGAAAGGTTTATGATGATTAGTCGGATTATTCCTGACTTTGCGTTTAGTGGAACAACATCTGAAGCGCAAATAGATATGACCATAAAGGGCAAGGACTTTCCTTTAGCTGCCACAAGCACATTAGCCACGGCAACCGTGACATCATCTACAGGACAGAATCATGTAAGAGCAAGAGCTAGACACCCTATTGTTAGGCTTGAAAGCTCTGGTTCTGGGTACGGCTGGCGACTTGGTGATCTTCGTTTTGATATACGTCCAGACGGAAGGCGCTAGTGTCTGGAACAAGAACCACTCCATTACCAATACCCAGAGCGGAATACGATCAACAAGAAGAGGCTTTGGCTCGACGCACTATGGAACTTGCTCTTGATCAAATAGAAAATGATGTGACGTTGGCAAAGACTCAAGGTGACAAAGAGGGTTCTCTTGCTATGCGTAGGTTTCAGTTCTTGCTTATGGGGGCATCGTGACAGACGTTATTAAAGTTTTAGGTCAAGCTGACGTTTCTGCAACAACAGTAACAACTCTTTATACAGCTCCAAACCTTGCACAAACCACAGTTAGCTCTCTGGTAATATGTAATCGTGGCGGCTCTGGAGTTACATTCAGAGTAAGCATTCACGTTGCTGGTGCATCAGCAGATGACAAGCAATTTATTTTCTTTGATGAGGCTCTTGCTGCAACCACCACAAGGACGGTTGTAATAGGTATATGCCTTGCTCAAACAGATGTGGTGAAGGTGTATGCCAGTGCCGCCAATGTAAGCTTTAACCTATTCGGGGTGGAGACAAGTTAATGAATTATGTAAACGGACAGTTGCAGCCAGCGCCATTGCAGCCACAAGCAGAGCAGATGGCTCAGTACGGACGTTACGGCGACAGTATGATGGTTCATATGAACCCAGCAGAGGTTCAAGGGATAGCCTCTCTCGCGCCCGGAGGAAGACTTACTACAAACCCTGTAACTGGACAGCCAGAGGCGTTTCTGCCTTTTTTGGCACCATTGCTGGGTAGTATGCTTGGCTCTGCTGCATTAACTGGTGTTGGTGCTGGCACCATACTGGGAGGAGCAGGAATGAGTTCGGCCCTTGCTGGTGCGATTGGTTCTGGTCTTACAACTGCGGCTATAACTGGCGACCTTAAAGAAGGTTTAGTTAGCGGTCTTACTGGATTTGGTATCGGTAAGGCGTTAGGCGCTGGGCTTGATGCTGCGAAAGGCGTAAAAGACGTTGCCGCAGGAGTTGGAACCGCCAAGGAAGGCGTTAAGATAGCTGGTGAAGCCGCTGCAAAAGCGGGTCAAGCTGATGCTCTTGCTCAGTTAGGTGTAGGTGTCGGTGATGTTGCAGCCAAAGAAACCGCATTGAATTTAGCTTCGGCCAATACCGCCCTTTCAAACGCTGAAAATGTTTTAGCTTCTAAGTCGGCTGATTATGCTCAAGCTGTAAGAGGAGAAGGATTTGGAGGCAGATTAGGAGCAATGGCTACCAATCCCGGTGCTGTTGGCAAGCAGTTGATGAGTGGTAGCTCTTTAATACCTATTGCTGTTGGCGAAGGTCAAAGATCACAGATGGAGATGATGGATCTTCAAGAAGCGGCTGGAAGAAGGTTTGAGGCTGATCAAAAAGCGCGAAAGCAAAGAGCGGAAGGCCTTCTTTCAACATCTCTTGGTCAGGCAGGATCAGATTTTGGCATAGACGTATCTGGCGCTGATCGTCGGTATGCTGCTTATGACCCAAGCAATTACGCAAATGGTGGGTTGGTTTCTCTTAATCCTCAAGAGTATCAACGTCAGTTATCTGAAGCTCGAATGCTAGGAATGCAGCCTGCTCGTATGAATATGGGCGGTGAGGTAGGTAAAAGAAGTAATATGAGTGGAAGGTTCGGTAGCCCTAACGTTAAGTTCGGCTACGGTTCTGCTGCATCAAGACAAGCACAACTTAGAGGCCCAGTAGCTAAGACAGCAGAAGAGCTTGCCGAGGTCGAGTATCGGCCCGGATTTGGCCCTGAGATTAGTTATTTTAGAGAAAGAATTCCAGAAGAAACCACTACAGGATCTGGCGATGCTAGTGGTGCCGCAGGTTCAGAAGACGTAATGGCTGGAACAAATGCGTTGTTAAATAGCCAGATGAGCGATATAGATTTGGCTGAACTTGGCCTTGAGATAGGCAGCGAGGCTGGCGGCGGCGGCGGCTCTGCGGCAATGATTGAATACATCAGGCAGCTTCGGGCTGGCGGTCAAGGCGCTGGTTCTATGCCTAATATGGGCGGCGACTCAAGGGCTTCGTCAGCAATTTTGGATAATGCAGAAGCTCCTTCAAAAGTGAACCAATTGAGAGGGTCGGACTTTGATTACACTGGCTCATACATAGGAATGCAAGAAGGCGGCAAAGCTCCTTCAGCAGATCCTCTGTTAGAGCAAACAATGATGGCTGTTTTAGGAAGATTTTCTCAAGAAGACTCTGATGTAATTATTCAAAGGTTTTTAGATGAATATGGAAGCGAAGCGTTTGATATGCTTAGAAAGCAAGTCCTTGCTTCCGTTTCTGACGGCAAGCCGCAGACTGAGGGCAAAATAGAGGGCGAAGGCGGCGGCATGGATGATCGTGTTAAAGGCACCATCGCTGGGCAAGCACCTGTTGCTTTGTCTCCCGGCGAGTATGTTGTTCCTGCGGATGTTGTTTCCTCTATAGGTGACGGAAGCACCGACTCTGGGGTTGAAAAGCTTGATGGTATGCTTGACCGAGTAAGAACCGAAAAAACAGGAACCACTAAGCAACCTGCTCCTCTTCGCTCTGGAGGAGCATTGCCAGCATGAACCAGCTACTAAACTTTGATGAATCAAGGGTTAGAGATATATCCCGCGAGCCAAAGGTGAGAAAAAAAACCGAGCCAAGAGAAATAACTCACACCATAACAATGGTTCCACCGAATTATATAGAAACGTTGTGGCCCGATGTTAGAGGTCAGTTATTAAAAGCCATCGTTAGATCAAAAGGCCGATGGAATGAAGAGTCTTTGTTCAACTCTATAGCTTTAGGGCATCAACATCTTTGGTTAGCGTTTGATGCAGAACACAAAATAGACGGAGTAGGCACCACAGAACTTGTGTCGTATCCCGGAAAAAAGATGCTTACAGTGCAATTTTTGGGTGGTGACAAATTCAACGATTGGGTTTGGGACATGCTAGAAAGATTTACTGATTGGGCTAAAGATAATAACTGTGATGGCATAGAGGCTACTGCTAGGATGGGCTTCTGGAAATGGCTTCAACAGGACGGATTTGAGCGGTCTTATGTCGTTTACGAGAGGAGTTTGAAAGATGGGTAAAGGTAGCGGTGGCGGCGTCCAACAAAGCGAAAGTGTAGTAACACAAACAAATCTTCCTGAGTATGCCCAGCCTTTCTATGAAGAGATGCTAGGTCGTACAGTCTACGAAAGCACTCGCCCATACGATACTTATCAGGGTCAGCGAATATCTGATTTCAACCCGTTTGAAACTACCGCAATGACGGGCATGGCTGAGATGGCTGGGGCTGGCGCTCCACAACAGATCAGGTCAGCAAGCGATATAGCCACTCAGATAGGGTATCAACCCACAAACATGGGTACAAACATTGCCGCTGGGTTTAATCCTCAACAACAGTTTTCTAATTACAAAGCTGGCACTGTAGCTTCTGATTACACAGCGCCAACTGATGCTTCGCTTACGCAGGGATATAGCGCAGGCACCTTGACCCCTACCTACAGTCCCGGAACTATGGCTTCTGGCTACACTGCTGGATCAAGAGATTCAACATTTTCACCTACTACATCAACCAGCGGTTATGCTGCTGGTGACATAGATCCGGGATATGTGGCGCGAGAGCTAGGTCAAGATTACGCAGCTAGAGACTTGCAATCTCAATACACAGGGCAGGGTGATTTCGGCTCTGGATTTCAAGCAGGAACAGTAGCTGATGCGGCAACGCTAGAAAGCTATATGAACCCTTATCAGCAGATGGTTACGGACATAGAAAAGCGCAAAGCCTTAGAGGCTTCTGGCGCTCAAGCGGTAGGCATACAAGATCAAGCTACTCAAGCTGGCGGCTTAGGCGGTTACAGAGAAGCAATTATGCAGTCTGAAAGGCAAAAGAACCTTTCAGAACAGCTCGCTGATATACAGTCTAAAGGCGGTGCGGCAGCGTTTGCACAGGCGCAACAAGCGTTTGAGGCTGACCGATCAGCAAGGCTACAAGAAGCGCAGCTTGGTCTTCAAACAGGCACTCAGCAACAACAAGCGCAACAACAAGCAGAGCAACTACGGCAATCTGCCTTTAGCACTACTGAGCAAGCTCGACAAGCTCAACAAAAGATGGCTGTTGATTCGTTCCAAGCTGGAGAACAAGCAAGGCAACAAGCCGCACAGTTTGGCATGACGGCTCAACAACAAGAAGATGCGGCAAGACAAGCTCAAGAAAAGCTTCGCCAAGGAGCGTTGGGTCAGACAATGGAAGGCGCGGCTCAAAAAGAGCAGTTTGCACAAAGAGCGTTTGATGCTGGTGAGCAAGCCAAGCAACAAGCGGCGCAACTAGGTCTTTCGGCTGCACAACAACAGGAAGCGGCCAATCAGGCTGCTCAAAGATTCCGTTCAGAGGCTTTTGGTCAAACTCAACAAGCGCAACAGTTCCAGCAACAAGAAGCTAGGGCTGTCTTTCAAGCAAGAGAGCAAGCTAAACAACAGGCTGCACAGTTGGGCTTGTCTGCCGCAGAAACTCAAGAGCGTATGGATCAAGCTCAAAATCAAGCTGCAATGCAGGCTAGAGAGTTTAATGTCCGGTCAGCACAAGACAGAGCGCAATTAGGATTGGCTGGCCTACAAGCTGATCAAGCTGGTCGAGGACAATCTTTAGATGCTGCAAGATTACTTAGTTCCCTTGGCGGTCAAGAGCAGGCGATGGCATTTGACAGGCTTCGCAACCTACAAGCTGCTGGTGAGATACAGCGTGGTCTGGATCAGCGTAGCCTTGATATGGGTTATCAAGACTTCTTGCGTCAGCAAGCGTTCCCAAGAGAGCAGATTGGATTCTTTAGCAATATGCTTCAGGGCTTACCTGTTACCCCCGGTAGCACTATGGCGAGCTATGGCGTACAGCCTTCAACTGGTCAACAGCTTCTTGGCGCGGGTATAGGTGGCGTTGGTCTTTATAAAGCGTTAGGTACTTAATTATGCAAAATATTATTCAGGCTGAAGACGATGTTAAAGGTATGCCTGACCAAGCTTTGCAGCAGATGGCTCAAAGGCCCGATGGCCGCTACCCTCAGTTTTTGGTCGTAAGCGAGATACAGCGCCGATCAAATATGAGAAAACGTTTTGAGAGCCAGCAGAACAATCAACCTCAAGGCACTGTTAAAGACCAGATTGTTCAGCAGGGTATTGCTAGTTTGGCACCTCCACCTCCTCAAATGCAGCAGGCTATGGGTGTGCCTCAACAGATGCCTCAAGGAGCGCCTATGCCTCCTCAAATGCCGCCACAAGGCATGTACGCTGGCGGTGTTGTGAACATGAATATGGGGCAACAGGTGCCTTACATAACTACTGAGCGTCGTTTTGGCATGGCAGATAGTGGGCCTAGGTTGACTGATGCTGGAAGAGAAGCAACCGCTGCGCTGTATGGCGGTATGACTCAACAAAGGCCCGGAAAACTAGAAACAATATATAAAGGCGATTTAGTTGGTATGCCAATGTCGGAGTACGAAGCTTTGTTGGCTCAAGGCTACACGCCGACTGCGACAGGTGGCCTTTCTAGACAAGGGCCAGCTAGAGATACCGCCATGTTTGATCCAGAGATTGCTCAAAAAGCAACTGGAATTGAGGGTTTTGAGAGCGAATATTTTGACACTGGCGTAGATAGCGGTTTTGGCGAAGAGAGAAACCGAGTTCGTGTTGCTCAATACATGCAAGACAACCCAGAAAGGGCTGCGGAGATGATTAGCTCTGGCAACATAAGAAAGTTTTTAGAAAGAGAGGACAGGCTTGCCTCGTATGAAGGTCAATATGAAGCTGATCCTATTCTGAACCCAGATCCGAATGCGCTTACTGATCAGATGGCAGCAGTCAAAAGTCGTATGAAACAATACAACGACGTAATTAGTTCAGTTGCTCCAGACGTTGA
>Ga0209535_1002924_pt1 | contig 11084 bp, 19 predicted proteins | sample LinPmetageLP28_FD_184041 | JGI IMG/M metagenome (GOLD analysis project Ga0209535, IMG submission 184041) | Marine viral communities from the Pacific Ocean - LP-28 (SPAdes) (version 2) | ecosystem: Environmental > Aquatic > Marine > Oceanic | place: Pacific Ocean | collected 2009-08-22
AGAAGGAGTCTTGGACATGATCTTTGGAAGTATAGTATCGGCAGTCGGTGGCATAGCAACCAGTTACCTACAAAATAAAGTAGAACAAACAAAAGCAGCAGGTGAATTGAAAGTTGCTATTGAAAAACGTAAGACAAAGATGGCAACAGGCGAGATAGACTGGGATCAAACGATGGCTGAAGCCTCAAAAGACTCTTGGAAAGATGAATGGATACTAGGACTCTGGTCGATACCATTAATACTTTCTTTCACAGGGGAGAGGGGTGTTGAGATTGTAATGAAAGGGTTTGAAGCTTTAGATAAAGCTCCGACTTGGTATACTGCAAGCCTTGGCGTTATAGTAGCGGCAAGCTTTGGTGTAAGAAGTGCCGCAAAGTTTTTTAAAAAATAAATAGGAGAGAGTATAATGGCTGTTAAGAAAACAGTTAAGAAAGCAAAAACGGTTAAAAAGAAAGACAGGGATGTTTTTGTAAAGGACAAAAGCATCTTGCAAGAGTATGTTTTGGATAGGACGGATTTGGATGAAAAGACTTTAGATGCAATAGATGATGTAGAAAGGTATTTAAGAGAGCAAAAAGACACGTTTTCTTTTGTTTGGAACAAGTTTCGTAAAACAACGTGTATTTTTATACTTGCAGGATTTGTGTTTGGGTATATTATAGCTTTAATTCTACAAAATCTTGCATAGGAGGTACTAATTGGCATAAATACTATAGATACTTCTAGCTTTATATTGAAGCTAATTAAACAACGCCGTCAGCAGATATTAGATGTTTTGGAGAATAAAGGTGTTTCAAGTATGGAAACCTACCAAGCTCTAATGGGCGAATTAGACGGCATTAATTTTATTAAACAGGAACTCCAGAGCCTGCTAGATAAACAGGAGCATATAGATGACTGACACGAAACCTACGTTTACCGTGCAAGAAGAAGCAAAAGAAGAAGACTTACCCTCTCATTATGTTAAAAAAGAGGAAAGAGTTCTAGATCCTACTTTAATCGATAAAAGTACACTAGAAAGGATGCCGGAGCCTACAGGGTGGAGGCTTCTTATTTTACCGTATAGAGGGAAAGGTAAAACAGAAGGCGGCATTTATCTTCCGCACAAAGTCCAAGAAGATTCTAACATAGCTACGGTTGCGGGTTATGTGCTTAAAGTAGGCCCTTTGGCCTATCGAGACAAAGAGAAGTTCCCTGAAAAAGCTTGGTGTGAGCAGGGTGATTGGGTTATTTTTGCCCGCTACGCTGGATCTCGATTTAGGATAGAAGGGGGAGAAGTAAGGATACTCAACGATGATGAGGTGCTTGCTACTATTTTAGATCCCGAAGACATTTTGCATTTTTAGGAGGACATAATGGGCAATAAATCTACCGCAGAGCAATTGGCAGGACAAAACGAAGAGCTTACCATCGATGTAGGAGAAGAAGATTCCAAAGAACAAGAAATTGTTTTAGAGGATGCTTCGGAAAAAGAACAAGGTTCTTTAGAATTAGTAGGAGGTACAGGAGAGAAACCTGACCCTAAAGAAAGCGAGCAAGCCGAATATACGGATAATGTTCAAAAAAGAATAGATAAGCTTACTAAAAAGATGCGTGAGGCGGAACGAAGAGAAAAAGCCGCTTTAGTGTATGCTGAAAATGTTAAGGGAGAATCTGAGGAGTTGCGTTCTCGTATGCAAACTTTGGATGAAGGGTATTTAAATGAATACACTAATCGTGTTGATGCCGAGGAAGGTTCTGCCGAACAAAGGTTAAGAGATGCCTTAAATTCAGGGGATGCTGATGCTATAGTTGAAGCGCAGAAGAAATTGTCTGAAGTTACGGTTTCTAGGGAAAGAATTAGGCAGGCGAAGGTTGAGCAAGAAAATTATCAAAAACAATTAGAAGCTTACAACCAAGCGCAAGCTACGCAAACCGCACCCGCGCAGGCTGCCACAACGCAGGCTAAACCTGACCCCAAAGCAGAAAAATGGGCTAATAAAAACGATTGGTTTGGTTCCGATGATGCTATGACATACGCGGCGTTTGGTATTCACAAGAAGATGGTTGAAGAAGAATCCTTTGACACTAACACAGATGAATACTACAATGAGCTAGATAGGCGTATGCGTGACGAGTTTCCGCATAAGTTTTCAACCGGGGAAGCAGCACGAAAACCCGCTCAGAATGTTGCTTCGGTTTCCCGCAACACAAGTAGTAAAGGGCGGGGTAGAAAGGTTAGACTCACCTCTTCCCAAGTAGCTATCGCTAAAAAATTAGGTGTGCCTCTCGAAGAGTACGCGAAATACGTGAAGGATTAATGAAATGACTGATGCAACCTTAGACGGAATTAACTCTATTAGTCGCAAACCTCGCGCAAAGGATACACGGGAAAAATCGGTTAGGCGTAAACCGTGGACCCCACCCACTATGCTGGACGCTCCCCCCGCTCCGGAGGGCTTTAAACACAGATGGATACGAGCAGAAGTGCGTGGTTTTGATGACCGCAAAAACATTTCCGCAAGAATTCGTGAAGGGTATGAACTTGTGAGACAAGATGAATATCCTGATTTTGAGGCTCCTATAATTGATACCGGAAAATACGAAGGGGTATTTGGCGTTGGTGGTTTGCTTCTTGCAAGGATACCATTGGAAACCATAGCAGAACGTAAGGCTTATTTTGATAGTCGTAGCCAAGACCAGATGCAAGCGGTGGACAATGATATGCTGCGTGAGAATTCTCATTCATCTATGACGATCAGTAAACCTGAACGTCAAAGTCGTGTAACTTTTGGTAGTAAAGATAAGGAATAATTACTGCCATCAACTTTTGGAGTAATAACTAATGGCTAATGAAAGCTCAGCCTATGGTTTGATTCCTGTAGGAATTGTCGGCGGCAATGCAAATACAACGGGTGTAACCGAGTATGAAATTGCAAACGATGATACTAACCCTATTTTTAATGGTTCAATTTGTGTCCCACTAGCTGCTGGCGTGATTGCTCATGCAGGAGCTACTAGTGGTGGTACAACACAAGCCTTGGGTGTTCTAACAGGTATTGAATACGTAGATTCAGGAACAGGCAAGACAATTTGGAAGAATTTCTGGCCCGGTTCCAACTCAGTGTCAGTAGACACAAACTATCCAGTAAAGGCGTTTGTTGCAGACAACCCTAATCAACTTTTTAGAGTTGCAACAGATGCTACATTAACAAATGTAGCAACCGCTCAAGCTGCCGTTTTTGCTAATGCCTCTTTAGGTACTTCAGCAAGAACAGGAGCAACAGGTACTGGAAAGTCTAATTCGGCGTTATCGGTAAGTTCGATTGCTGTAACAGCTACTTTACCTCTCAGAATTGTAGGTATTATAGATGATGCAGCTAATTCAGACCTAACTGCGGCAGGATATCCGCTTTTAGTTCGCCTTAACGCTCATTTCAACGCTGCGACTCGTGGGTTTGCTTCACAAACCACCGCAGATTCAACTGGTATCTAGAAAGGAGCTAGTACAATGGCGATTTCACGTTCACAACTAGCTAAAGAGCTAGAACCCGGTCTAAATGCCTTATTTGGGCTAGAGTATGACCGTTATGATTCTGAACACGCAGAGATCTTTGATGAAGAAAGCTCAGATCGTGCGTTTGAAGAAGATGTAATGTTATCAGGATTTTCTACTGCCCCAGTTAAATCTGAAGGCGGAAGTGTTAATTTTGATGACGCACAAGAGACTTATACAGCGCGTTACACTCACGAAACAATTGCGTTGGCCTTTTCTATTACAGAAGAAGCTGTTGAGGATAACTTGTATGATAGACTGGCAAGTCGTTACACACGAGCATTAGCCCGTTCTATGTCTCAAACTAAACAGATCAAAGCTGCTGCTGTCCTAAACAATGCGTTTACAGCAGGTGCGAGTGCTATTGGTGATGGGGTTGCACTTTGCAGTGCTTCACACCCAACCATTAACGGCACTCAAAGTAATGTTCTGGCCGTAGCTGCTGACCTCAACGAGACATCTTTAGAACAGATGCTTATTGACGTTGCAGGTGCAAAAGACGAGCGAGGCTTAAAGGTCGCTATTCGTGGTCAAAAATTGATAATTCCAAAAGAATTGCAGTTTGTAGCCGAAAGATTACTTAACAGTAATTTACGTCCGGGTAGTGCTGATAACGATGTCAATGCAACGAAGTCAATGGGTATGTTGCCTGATGGCGCAGTTGTTAATCATTTCTTAACAGACACTGATGCGTTTTATATTAAGACAGATTGTCCGAATGGATTTAAACTGTTTCAAAGAACGCCTCTTCGCACTGCTATGGAAGGTGATTTTGATACTGGTAACATGCGTTATAAAGCGCGGGAAAGATACAGCTTTGGTGTATCTGACTGGCGTTGCGTGTTTGGAACACCGGGAGCCGCTTAGTTCGGTTTCTTTTAGACAGAAAGGGGGGCTTCACAGCCCCCCTTTTTTAATATATGATATATAAACTAATAACCCTGACAGTCGCATGGTGCGACTGACACTAGCCACGACAGGAGTATTTAATATGGCTAATACAACTTTTTCGGGTCCAGTCCGTTCAGAAGGCGGTTTCATTGGTGTTACTAAAAGTGAAACTACTGGTGCTTTTACTGACAATATTACTATTTCATCAACCGGTGCGCTTTCTAGCACAACAACTATAGCAACATCCTCAACGCTTACTGCTCGCAGACCTGTAATCACAACTTGGGAAGCTTCTGGTGCTGTCACTGATGCTTTAACAATTGCCCAATCAGGCAGTATTGTTAACATCCACGGAACACTAGATAATGTTATTAATATACCTGCGGCTTCAAGTGCTAACACAGGTGCGTATTTTGACTTTGTTGTTACCACAGCAGTTGCTTCTGGTAAAACAACTACTATTGTTATTCCGACAGCAACGGGTAGTACATTTTTAGGGCAGACACAGTTGGCGGCTGGCACAGCAGCTAATCCTGTTATTACAAATTCAGGTGATACTTTCACTTTTGTTGCTAACACTGGAATTGGTGGGCGTTGCAGAATAGAATGCGTCACGGACAATGGTACTAAACAAATTTGGACAGTATCTTCTGCTTCTACTCCTGTTGCTACAGTAGGATAACGTATTTAAAATTTAGTTAGGAGTAAATTTATATGGCAGGTTCAGATGTCCAATCAACTTTTATAGCTCCTGCGGTTTCAGATGATGACGGTATTTCTGTCAATGCAACTTTATCGGGAGCAGGAAATTTAACTATTGGAGGAGCATTAGCTGACGGTGGTTCTGTAACACTTGTAAATGCTCGTAATGTTATAATCACAAGTGCTGCTGATGATAGTGGAGATACTTTCACTGTAACAGGAACTTCAGAAACAGGAGCAGCCCAAACAGAAGCTATCACAGGGGCTGATACAGGTGTTGCTACAGGATCTAAATATTTCACAACAATAACGCAGATAGCGTGTTCTGGTGCAACTACAGGTAATGTAAAAGCAGGAACAGGTACGGCTGTGGCTGCTCCTATTTTCAGGGGTAGTTTAAGGTTGCGGAATTTTTATTTTGTTAATACGGCCACCGCAGGAACTATTTCTTTTAACGAAGGTTCTGCAACAGGTTCTAACAGAATGAAATTTAACACAATAGCTGGTGCTAATACTAATGCTTATCCTGATATTGGCGATGAAGGACTTCGTTTTAGTGGAGGAGGTTATGTTGTGTATACTCAAACGCACATGTCTTCTTTAACTGTGTTTTATAGTTAGGTGATAATATGGCTAAACCACGAAGGGGCAAAGCTAGAGTAAAAGTTACTGCTTCTGGTAAAAAAGTTTCTTATGGTCAAGCAGGGAAAGCAAAAGGTGGTGGACCTCGTGTGAAACCTGGAACTAGCAAAGGCGACAGTTATTGTGCTAGATCTTTAGGTATTAAAAAACGATTATCTTCTAAGAAAAGAAACGATCCAAACACCCCTAACAATTTATCACGCAAGCGTTGGAAATGTAGTGGAGCTAAAAGTAGGAGAGCATAGTAATGGCTAAAAAAGGTTTATACTATAATATTAATAAAAAACGTGAACGGATAGCGGCAGGTTCAGGTGAAAAAATGAGAAAACCAGGAAGCACAGGAGCTCCTACAGCACAAAATTTTAAAGAAGCTGCTAAAACAGCAAAATTATCTACGGGTGGTTATGTTACTACTAAAGGTTGCGGTGCAATAACACCTAATAGGAAAAAGAAAACAATAATAACGTAATGGCTTATTTAATAAGTAACATACCATATTTTAAATGTTGGGTTAGAAAAGAATTCACACATAATCATGAACTTTATCAAGGAGAATACTTACACTGTTTAGTTATAGCTGTTAACACAGTTCCAGATAGATGTTTAAGTTTTCAAGTTGTATTTACAGGGTGCGAGAGTGATATAGAAGAAACTGAAAATTTACATGGTGGAGCAATGTGGGCAAGATTACCTATTTCTGCTTTAATTGCAGATACCCCGTTAAAAGAATGGCCTGAAAGAATGCCAGCTCACCTCGCTCAACCGTGGGATTGCAGTTCGCACTATCATTCTGTAATAAAACTTGATAGAGTAAGTTCTAGTCCGTGGTTATGCAAAATTGACGGTGAGTTTCATACTGGTAGGTATTTGTTCACTGTTGACTATACGGGTAACGAAATTGCAGATGATCCAGCTCAACACAAACAAAGTCATGTGTTGGAGTTAACAGATGCAGGTAGGTACACAGGGAATATTGTTGCTTTACCAAACAATAGGGTAAGAGCAACAAGCCCTGCCCTTTGGGAGACAGGAACAGGTGCTCCCGATTTTAAACCAAGTCAGTGGATACATACAGCAGAATGTGACGATAGCTATATGGATCCTGACGTAACTTTTGATAATCTTTATTCGGAGAAGTAGAATGAATATGAAACAAAAAATGGCAAAATTAAGGGCTAAGAAAAAAATGGCTGGCGGTGGAGCTGCTATGAAAAAGAAAAAAGGTTCTGCTAAAATGGCTGGCGGTGGCATGGCTATGAAAAAGAAAAAAGGCTACGCTAAAGGTGGAGCTGCTATGAAAAAGAAAAAAGGCTACGCTAGGGGTGGAGCTGTTAGGAGAAAATAAATGGCAACCTCTGGTTCTAAAGATTTTGAGCTTGATGTAGCTGATTACATAGAAGAAGCATTTGAGCGTTGTGGAATAAACCCACGCACAGGCTATGATTTAAAAACTGCCAAACGTTCTTTAAACTTGCTTTTTGCTGATTGGGCTAATCGAGGATTAAATCGTTGGACAATTTCTCAAGATACACTTACGTTGGCAGACGGTATTGCTGATTATCCTCTAGGTATATTAACTATGACTGTAGGGGCTACTGCTTCATTTTCTGTGTCGGAAACAATTACGGGTGGTACAAGTAATGCAACTGCTCTTATTACAAGTAAACCTTCTAGCACAAGTTTGGCTATTACAGTGCCGTCTGGCACGTTTAGTTCTGGTGAAACTGTAACTGGTGGAACAAGTGGGGCTACAACTACTGTTAGTAGTGTTGTTTCTTTTGAAGGCATACAATCTAGTATTGATGTTTTATCTGCTGTTATTCGCACTAATGGAGGAACTTCTTCACAATCTGATTTAAGTATTTCTAGGATTAGTAGAGATCAATATATCAATGTGCCAACTAAAAGAACAGAAGCAAGACCTACTCAGTTTTATGTGGATAGGGCTATAACTCCTATTATTAAACTTTGGCCTACACCCAATAACAACACTTATACGCTTGTGTATGACAGGTTAGTAAGAATGGATGATGCAGATGCTTATACTAACAACCCTCAAGTTCCTTTTAGGTTTTACCCTTGTTTAACAGCAGGCTTGGCATATTATCTTTCTATGAAATTTTCTCCTGACCGAATTCAAATTTTAAAAGCTGTTTATGAAGAAGAATTTGAAAGAGCAGCAGCCGAAGACAGAGACAGAGCTAGTTTAAGTTTAACCCCAAGTAGAGATTATTATTCGTTTATATCATGACAAAATATTCAGCAGGAAAATACGCAAAATTTATATCTGACCGTAGTGGTATGGAATTTCCATACGTAGAAAGAGTTACGGAATGGGACGGTACAGTTGTGCATACTTCTGAATATGAAAAGAAACACCCACAGTTAGAGCCGCCTCCCCCACCTTTTGAGCCGCAATCTTTATATCAACCAAGACCAGCTAGAAAAGAACCTTTTGAGGTTTTTGTAGGCCAGAATGTATTTCCGTTACTTGAAAACTCTTCAACTCAATGTGTGTGTCAAATTGGCGTTGTAGGAGTAGTTATATCATGAGCTTTACATTCACAACATTAAAAACAGCTATACAAGATTTTACGGATAACACAGAAACTACTTTTGTTAATAACCTTTCTACTTTTATAATATCTGCAGAAGAGCGTATTTTAAAAAACGTACAGTTATCATTGTTTCGTAAGAATTCTTCTGGAACAACTACTGCTTCTAATAAATATCTTTCTTTACCTAGTGATTTTTTAACTCCTTTTTCTTTAAGTATTACAAGTTCTTCAGAACATGTTTTTTTAGATTTAAAAGATGTAAATTACATACAAACTTTTAACCCTAACCCTGCAACCACAGGAACTCCTAGATATTATGGAATTTTTGATTACCAAAATTTAATTCTTGGTCCAACACCAGATTCAGAATATACCGCAGAGTTACATTACTTTTACAGACCTACAAGTATTACAGCTAGTGGTGATGGTACTTCTTGGCTAGGAACAAATGCTCCAAATACTTTACTTTACGGAACTTTAAGTGAAGCGTATACTTTCATGAAAGGTGAAGCAGATATTTTACAGTTATATGGGCAAAGATTTGAAGAAGCTATACTTGCCCTTAAAAACTTTGGAGAGGCTAAAGAAATAACTGACCAGTATAGGTCTGGAATGATTGTAAGGGATAAGCAATAATGGAAGGTGTTTCTTCATACGGGGCAACAAATTTTAATGTAAATGTCCACACTACACAGAACAGAGGTTTTACTTCTGAAGAGCTTGCTGAAATTTGTGCAGATAAAATTATTTCAGTTTCTGAAACTTCTCACCCTGCTATAAAAGAACAAGCAATAGAATTTAGAAAAAACATGACAAAAATTCTTGCTTTTTATATGAAACAAGCAATTCAAAGTGATAGAACAACAATATATAATGAGCTGGTTAAAAGTGGTCATTCTGAACTAGCTGAATTTATAAGGAGATTATAAATGGCTTTTAGCGGAAACTTTATGTGTACAACTTTTAAAAAAGAACTTTTATATGGAGTTCATGATTTTAAAGGTGATACTATGAAAATAGCATTGTATACGAATAGTGCTTCTTTTAATGCAGCTACTACAGCTTACACAACAGGGAATGAAGCAAGCGGTACAAATTACACTGCTGGGGGTAATACTTTAACAAAAGTAGATCCTACTGTTTCAGGAACTACAGCTTTAACCGATTTTGCAGACACAACTTGGAGTTCTTCTTCTATCACTGCTCGTGGAGCATTGATTTACAACAGTACGCCAAATACAACTTCTTTATCTGTTTCTAACCCTTCTATTATAATATTAGATTTTTCAAGTGATAAAAGTTCAAGTAGCGGAGATTTTAAAATTGTTTTTCCTGCGGCAGATGCTAGTAACGCAATTATAAGGATAGCATAATGACAGATGTTGTAGCAGCATTTGGAGGTTGGGGAAGAAGCACTTGGGGTAACGGAAGTTGGAACAATGATAATTTTACAACTAAAGCTACTGCTGGAAATGGCTCTGTAACAGTTACTCTTTCCCCTAATGTTTCTGTTACTGGTTCTTCAGCAACAAGTGCCGTAGGCTCTGTTACAATTAATACAGGTAGCATTATTTCTGTTACTGGTTCTTCAGCAACAAGTGCCGTAGGCTCTGTAAAAATTCAATTTTGGGCAGAGGTTATTCCTAATCAAAATGCAAACTATAGTGAAATAACGCCTAGCCAAACACCAGAGTGGACAGAAATAGCAGCATAAGGATAAGACAATGACAAGTACATACACAACAAATACTGGGATTGAAAAACCAGCCACGGGTGATAGATCAGGCACTTGGGGAACTATGACGAATACCAATATGGATCTCATAGACCAAGCTCTTGATGGATTTATTTCTGTCACAGCAGCAGCCACAGGTTCTTCTGGTTCACCAAACACTCTTCCTATTACAAATGGTTCTGTGTCTAACGGAAGAAACAGGATTATCAAGATAGTTGATGGCGGTGATTTAGGTGGAACAGTTTTTTATCAGATTACTCCGAATGACGCAGAAAGATATTTTTGGATTGAAAATGCTTTATCAGGCTCACAATCTATTCTTTTGTTTCAAGGAACCTATAACGCATCTAACGATATAGAGATACCAGCAGGTAAAACTAAACTTGTTCGTTCTGACGGAGCAGGTAGTGGTGCTGTAGTTGTAGAAGTTGCGGCTAATCTCGCTGTAACGGGTTCATATCAAGTCGATAACCTTTTATTAGATGGCAATTCAATCACTTCAACGGATAGTAACGGAGCAATTAACTTAACACCAAACGGTACAGGAGATGTTAATCTTGGTGCTGACACAGTAATGATTGGTGACGATGACGCAAATGCGACACTCACAACTCAGGGAACAGGGGATTTAACTCTTAGTACAAATAGTGGCACAAACTCAGGTACGATTGTAATTGCTGATGCAGCTAACAACGATATAACTTTAACACCAAACGGTACAGGTGATGTTAAGCTTGTAGCAGATACAGTTGTTGTTGGAGACTCAGGAGCGACAGCTACCATTACTTCTAATGGTACAGGCGATATAACTATATCAACGAATAGTGGCACAGACTCTGGTGTTATTACAATTACAGATGGCACTAATGGTAACATAGCGATTACACCTGATGGGTCAGGCGAAGTTGATATATCTAAAGTTGATATAGCAGCAGGAGCAATAGACGGCACAACAATAGGTGCATCTTCTCCAACCACAGGAGCTTTTACAACTTTATCTGCTACCAGTGACGTTACTTTT
>Ga0209535_1002925_pt1 | contig 11083 bp, 4 predicted proteins | sample LinPmetageLP28_FD_184041 | JGI IMG/M metagenome (GOLD analysis project Ga0209535, IMG submission 184041) | Marine viral communities from the Pacific Ocean - LP-28 (SPAdes) (version 2) | ecosystem: Environmental > Aquatic > Marine > Oceanic | place: Pacific Ocean | collected 2009-08-22
TCATCGCTTGTAAACGTAATTATGCCAGTGCTACTTGCATAACTACCCCCAGTAAAACCTTTAACTTCACCACCTTCTGCAACACCAGAGCTAGTATTAAATTTCAAAAATTTGCCTTTAATATCTATGTTATCTGGTAATGCTGCTGAAGTAGTGTCAGTTGCTGGTCTAAGTAATGCACGGCCTAACTGCTCTTGAACTTGCTGTAATCCGAATGTTAGCTTGTCATATGCATTTTCTAGCGTTTCGCTTGGCAAGCTAGAGGCGGCTAATAAATCAACGCCTTGAGTGAGCTGAACCTCTCTTTTCATTACAACTGTTGTATTAGCTGGCGGTCTTCTATCAGTAGTATCATGATGCGCGTCAGAAGATGTGCCAGTGTCAAATTTGAAAAGTATATTACCACCAGCGTCAGCGCCTACGCTACTAGTAGGTATAATGTAATCTGTATCAAGTGTTTTTGTAGCAACAGCTCCTGTTGCATCGGTGCGAACTATTACAACTAAATCAGATGCCTGCGCTATCTTGAAATTGAAGTTAAACTGGTGGGAACTAGCGTTTCCAGTGCCAGTGCTTTTCTGATTTTGATTACTAACTGTCATTGCATCATATCTCTTACTAAGTTGCGCTGGTAATATGCTTGAGCTAATTGCTTGTGTTGTGGTTTAGCTAGTACAGCTGGGAATGCAGCTGTGTAAAATTTGTTCTCTGCTTGCTGTATCATTGTTGTCTTTTTTTGATCTGTAGCGCTTAAATATGCTCCAGTACCCATAAGCGCTTTTATGTGATCAACAAATGTGTAAGCTGCTCGCCCAGCTTCAACAGGCAGCATAATTTTATTTTTTGCAATTTCATTCAAATCGCTTTGCAACAAGTTACCAATTTTTATACCTTCAATTGTTTTGCGTGTTTCACTAAGCGGCATGCCTAAACGCAATAATTCTATTTGGAAGGGTTCTAGTTTTTCAGATGTGCTGACTTTGAATGGCGTTAAATTGTTCCAGAGCGCCTGCACTGGGTTCACACCAAAATCAACAGAACGCTCTTTACGATTCCCTAACACATCATACTTATAAGCAAAATTGTCTATGCTCTCATTTACATAAGGAATATTCATTAGCTGCGTATTCCAGCCATTCGCTACTGTATCTCTAAAAAACCTTAATGCTTGCGGTGCGTTTGTTATATCCCTTGGTGTACCTATCAAAGCGTATGGCACAGACTTATATGGATTAGTGCTATCTTTTGCAGATTCGTACAGCTGTTGAACATCTTGCAATGTATAATATTCTATTGGCTTTTCTACTGTACGTTTTTCCGTTTGCACAAGTTTATCAACATTACGCAAAATACTTGAAAACGGCTGTGGAAAAATCCCTACTGTTCCAGATACTGGGCTATCTGTGAGTATGCTAATGTCATTATATTCCATAGAACGCACCACGTTACCCAGAGTTTGTAACATGGCTAAATCTCTAAAATAATGACCAGTTGCAACAACACTTGCTGTAAATAAATTCATTCGGTCTTCTGGGTCAAAAAACATTGTTTGGTTTTGCGCTGTACTAGCTGCAATACCAAGCAATGCCGAAACAGGCTCCAAGCCCTGATAACTCATATAAATTAATTCACCGTTGGGTAAGCCTGTCTGCTTATCATATTTAGGTAACTGATCACCATCTTCATCAACGCCCCAAGGCTCTAAACCCAATTTAGCCCTAGTTTCTGGGCTGCCTACGTAAACAATGCTATAAGGCTGCCAGCCTTTTGGTAACATCTTTTGGGATTGTTTGTCGGTTGGATACGCACCAGTAAGATTACCGTCTATAGCTTGCATATACAGCATGCCCATTGTGCCAGTACCTAAAGATAGTCTGCCCATTGCACGTTGTTGTGCGCGTGCGCCATTCTGACCTAATAAGTTTTGCCGTATCGTGGATTTAGGGTTAAGCATAGAAGCACCAACAATTAGAGGATGATTCTCACCAACCCTACGCATGGCATTCGTTGGCGCTTTAGCAAACGGCATTAGTACATTGCCCATAAATCTGCCGAAAAATGTGCGTATGAATTTAGTGCCAGCAGTTAGCTGTTCTCCCATATCGTCAGTTAAAGTGGCGTATCGTGATGCGGCGTCTAACTCACCAGACTTATATTGTGGGTCTAACAACACCATAAGGCCGTCATCGAGCGCGTCTATATCTTCTTTGCCAGCTGCTTTGCTTGAACGCACTTGCCTTACAGCTTGCTCGTATAGCTCGCCTCTACTAGCTATAACGCGCCAGAAATCATCAGCTGCCATTAGCGCTCTGCCAGGTATGCGAATTAATCTGCCTAGTACGTCAACAGCTGTGCCAGCTGTGCCAGATATTCCTAATGTTTCTGCATCAATGGCACGCAAATTTGCAGCTTCTATTTTATTCATTACACTCGCTGGGTCTTCTGTGCTAAACGTGCGCCCAGCAACTATGAATGCATCTCTGAATGAATGCAGATAGCCATTTACTCTAGCAAACACATCCTCTGCATATACGCCATCTGGGTTTGATGATAAGCCTGTCAAACGCATGCCACCACCTAAACCAGCTCCGGTAAGGTCAGCCATTAAATTATAAACCATGAAAACAGGCGTACCTAGCGCGTTTTTGAGATGCGTTGGAAGGTAAGACAACATGCCGTTAATATATACCTCTAGCCACGCATCGCGTGACCTTGCGTATATTGTGCCAAATGCAAACTTATTAGCAGCTGCCTGTCCATTTTCGTCTAATACTTTGAGATAGGCTTTTGCTATGTTCATATTAGTTTGCGTGCCACCATATTCATCAATAACACTCTGCAATGCTTCAACTGGTGTATCTGCTGAAGTTGGTATTTTGAATGCTTGCAATGCTCGCGCTATTTCTGTCTGTGCGCCTTTTGCTTTCATTTGTATGCCGCTATGAATCGCCATCTGCCTGCGAAACTCAATGAGCTTAGCAGAACCATTATCGCCATCACGTATTTCCTTGGCTAAGTTTGTAAGCCTGTCTGCTGACTTTTGTAATAAAATCCGCACAGCTGTCATCTCTTCAGCATTGAGCAGCTCGCCTGTTTTTTTGCGTAGCAATCTTTTGCTTAGCCCTACTTCATCCGCTAATAAATCGCCTGCCTTGGCTAATGTTTCCTGATTGGTTTGTATGCCTCGCTTTGCTGCTTCTGTTGGGTTTGCAATAATTTCACTCATAGCATTTATGGTGCGGTTTACATCATCACCGCTATCCATATTCGCAAAATTAAAATCAATACCATCAGCTGTATCAACAAGCATTTCTGGCTCTTGCATTTTCAGCAAGTCTTCTGCATCACCTTCATCTGCTAAGCCAGTTGGTTTTTCTGCTATTGCCTGTCTAGCTGTTTTTGTTACATCACCCTCTAAATCAAGACGCGGAACTGGACGTTCAGCTGGGTCTACTGGCAAGTCGATGGCAACACCAGTATCGCCGCCAGCTGCTTCTAAACGCTCCTTACCAGCTAATGATAAGTTTTGTTGTTGCAGTTTTTGCTTTGTACTCTGGTATGTTGTGGGTCTGCCTGTCTCTGGGTTTGGCGGCAACAGCCCTTCTGTTACCTCTTCTGGCACTCTAGTGCCTTCTGATACTTTGCCACCAGTAGCGCTTCTTTTACCTAATAGCTTGCGTACTAAAAAGTTGGCTTCTTGGATGCCGTCCTGTTGTGGCGCGTTGTCTGCAAAAGACGTAACTCCCCCCTGGGCAGCCGCTTTAGCCGCTTGCGTATTTGGTAATACCATTACCCATCGTCCTCTCTAAATAGGATTAGCTTCTGTTTGGTTTGTGTTTAATGATGCAGCTGTAGCAGTAACAGCAACAGGAGCAGCTATGCCGTATTTCTCTAGTATCTTGACCGCTTTATCATCAAAGATGACGTAGTTGCGCCCTGACTTTTTTGTTTCTTCATCAGCCCAATCAAGAGCCTCTTGCCTTGTTTTATATGGTGGACTTGTCGTTACAATTCTGCCAGAGCCACCCAAACCGCCAGGTCTATTGTCTACAGCCACTTTAGCGCGAAAACCATCTTCAGCCTCTGTAACATCTATAAGCTCACCGCCAGCCGTATTTCGTGATTTGTTGTCAAAGTATTTGATGCCTTTGATGCCATACTTAGCCAGTAATTCTTCGCCTGCATTGTCTTTACCCCTGATAGCAGCAAAATCATTGAGGAACGATTCAACAGTTCTGTTTTCGCTCAAAAGACTTGCCTTTAAATCACCTCTTGGGCTTCCAAAATTTTCTAAATCATCAGGTGTTATTTCGTTGTCAATCAGCTTCGCTATTTTTGCTTTGATGTCTGGGCTTTGATTGCCAATAGTCAAGTCATAATCAAGCAATTCATAAGGCTTGGGAGCAAGTCCGACTTTGTACATTTTGCCTTCTGCTGGTTTAATGTCTTCAGAATTAATATCTAGCAATGCTTGTTTTCTTATTTGTGCATCGTCTAGCAAAAGTTGCTCTAATGTGCCGCCATCTTCTAATGTAACAGAACCTATTTCGGCATCGTTTTGCCCAGCCTTACTATATTTTTCTATCTCTACGTCTAACCGTTTCAGAAGACGTTCTTTAGCTAGTTCTGGTTCCGCTAATTTGGGGTTTGCTGGCAAATATTTTGCCATTTCCTCTGCAATACTAGATATTGCAAAATACGATGGTGGCGCAACTTCAGCAGCAGCTGTATCACCCAAGTCCTCAAACGGCTTGCCTTGATAATCTATCGCTAGTTTATTAGCACGCATTCTTTGATTATAAATGCCAGTTTCTTTATAAAACTTTGCTATGTCCTCATTATCGGTAAAATACAAACCATAGCCATAAGCCTGTGCGCCCTCGCCAGTGCCTATCATCTCTAGGCGAAACTCATCAAAGTCTGCACCAGAGCCATGAAAAGCTATGATGCCTGATTCATTTTCTTTTGGCTTAACAACAGAAACAGGGTTCTCTTTTGTAGGTGGCTCATAGTTGCCTGTCTCAAAGTATCGAGCTTGTGCTGATATTATTCTATCAACAACATCTGTTGGGTCTACGCCAGAACTTAATGTCACACCAGTATCAGCTGCACGCTCCGCTATCCTTACATCAGCCGCCTGCCCTGCCTCTACGAACTTATTGCGTATAGCAGTTGTGAATCTGTCCATTACCTCTGGCGTGTTTTTGACATTTTTAACAACGCGAATAATGCCATCCACAGAACCAGCAATAGCCGTTTCTTGCAGCACGTTCATCAAGCGCTGACGCATACGCCCTTCTGCTGTTTCCATTTCTTCTGGCGTTGACGTTAAGAACTCTAATGCTGCTGGCAAAGCACCCATTTCATTTAATGCACCAGCTAGATCTGCTTCTACTGGATCAAAAGCAAAAGCAGATGCACCGCCCCTAACATATAAGCTACCAGGCGCGATAGCCATACCCATGCCGAATTGCACAATATCACTCATCAATGCCTCGAAACCGTTTGCTGTTTCTACTTGTGGCACAGTAAATATTGGTGCTTTTAGTTTTATGTCTTCGCCCTCAGTTGTTTGCAGGGTAGGAGCTATCATCTGGTTTGCTGTATCTTGTAGCAAGTCACTGCCTATATCAGCTGCCTGTTGCCCCAAACTAGTTGTAGCGTTGCCTATAGTACGCCCTATGCTTTTCACAGCGTCTGTACCTACAGTTTTAAGCTGCTCAGCTCGTTCTGCGTCTGTCATTGTCGGAACACCGCCAGACATTACGCCTTCTGGCTGTATGGTCTTTACACGGCTATTGAGAAACCGCATAGCGTGCGCGTTATCATGTGCATCAAGCATTTCTGTTTCATAATCCATTATTTAATGCCAAACTTAAACATAAGTGATTCAATTTCTAAAAGGGTGCCTGTTACCAACATCGCGTCTAATTTTTCTTCTTTAATAGCTTTATTTATTGCTTCTATAGCAGACTGCGCTGGGCGCTCTGGGTCTATCTGTATTTGAATATCATTTAATTGGCTGAGCGCTTGCATATCAGCAATCAAACTACGCGTAATGGTTTGCGTAATACGTTCTTGCATTTCATCTTGTATAGTTGTCGCAATGTTGATGTAATCTTGATATGTAACCACTATCTCTTGTTTGTTTTGGTCGTTAACTATTTTATTCATTTTTGATACAGCTTCAGCAAAAAAGGCATCAGCTGCACCACCTAATCTACCAGACGTATCTTTAAATTCATTTGCGCCAGTAAATAATCTTAATTGATCAATTGCAGCAGATTTACCTTGTTCTGCTTCGGAAGCTAAATACCCATAATATTGCTCATAATCATCAGCGCTTAAAGTCGATGCAAGTTCGTCTACAAGTTCAGGTGTATAGGTATTCGTAGTCAAAGCCGTCTTTAAAATTCTTATGCTATTTGGCGAGCTTTTAGTTTCTGTTTTCTTTGGGTCAGCAAGACCCAATGCTAATTCTGCGTGCTTTTTGTCTTGCAGTGTAAACCAATTAGCGCCTTTTAATTTTTCATATAGCAACTGTGCTTTATCTGGATAGTCTTTTGCCTGATTAATTATAAAAGCAAAATCACTCTTCCATTCTGCTTCTTGTCGATTAATTTCTGATTGTTTAATATCTTCAGCACGTTTTTGCTTTGCTTCCGCAATTGTAAACATATCATCACGCACACTTTGCTGTTGCTCTGGGCTAAGCTCGCTAAAAGCTCTTTCTAAGACAGCATCTGGTAATGTAGGCTTTATTGTGCCATCGTCTTCATCTGATAGCGCCAGCGCAACAGACATGGGATCGTTATTTTCCATATAATTTTGTAAGATCGCACGCACAACATCATCATTAAATTCATCATACCTAGTTATAACTTGTTCAGATGATAGAGAACCTTCGGCACTGCCTGCTGCTATTACACCAAAATTAGGATCAACAACATCCATATAAGCTGACATTCGCTCTTTTTCGGACAGTCTAGAATTAGCAGTTTTATCCAGTGATCTTTCTGTAACAAAATTTATATTTTTTCTTTGTTGGTTTCTTATATTTTGAAAATTGTCTTTGGTAAGCTGACGCAACTGTTGATTCAGTAATTGAAAGCTAGTTGCTGTAAATTGGTTTTTGGCTGTCTTGTTAGTAAGTAAAGGCTCGCCGCCTTGTAATTTAACGCCAGTATTTACATCTTCTACAAGCTGCCTCATTTGTTTTTTTGCTTTATCTTCCGCAACAATCGGATCGCCAGTTGCGTATATTGCTTCGTCTGATAAGAGTTGCAGCTCAGATGTAAGATAATTTGTTGCCTGATTTATCTGGGTATCAACTTGTATTTTATATTTCTCAACCCCATACGCCATTAATGCATTTCCAGCTTCTTGAACTGCTAACGCTGGTGCTGCCATTGCTCTAGGATTAAGCTGTGCTGTAAGCAGCCGTCCAGTGCCTTTAGCGCTCCTAGGTGTTTCTTGTTGATAAGTAGGTACTCTCATGTAAACATTCCTGCATCATATGCGCTGATGCCAGATTTAAGAAGACTTGTAGCTGTGCTTGCTCTTATAGCAGATGCCTGTGCATTTGCTTCTAGCTGGGCTATATTACCTTGCAGCTGCTGGTTAATTCCCTCTTGGCGCAAGTCACGCGCTTCAGCAACGCCATTATAGCGCATGTTTTCTATCTGGCTATCAGCCTGCATTGCGTTTTCTAGCAAAACATCTAGCGGTGTGCCACTACTTGCAACCACACCATTAAACCGTAACGCAGCCCCAGAAGCTGCCTGCATATCAAAAAAGTTTTCTCTAAACGCTACTATTTGCTGACCAGTGCGGAAAATTGCCTGTTCAGCTTGATTATCTAGCAGCCGCTTATTTCGCTCTGCTATTGATTTATTATAACGCCCAGCTGCACTTGCTGCATTAGCAGCTGCGTTACCAGCTAGCAGGCTTGCGCCAGCACCTATTACAAATTGCCACATTTATTTATCGTTCACTGTTAATGTTTGGAAAATCGCCAATAAACTCATTGGCAGGGGTTGGTCTTGTTTTATTAATATTTGAGCATCGATATCGTAGCCGCCTACAAACTCAATAGTTTTTTGCCCAGTAAATAACGGTATAGGCGTTGAGAGTGATGAGCCGATATCTATAAAGCTGATTTCTTGTAAATCGCTGTCTGTTGTTCCGACTTTCAAACCTACAGAGCGATAAAGCAAAACTGTAATTTCGGATATGCGTTTTATTTTACCTTGTGCGCTGCCTAACCTAGAGCCTTCATCTACGCGCAGCGTTTGTATCTGTGATGTAAAAGGCAACCCTACTTGAACTTCTTTCGCAGCTGCATCCAGTGTAATCGCCCCAGAAGAGACTGTTTTACTGGCATGGGTGGAACCGTCTGCCAGAATAGAAACCGTTTCACCTTCAAGGTGAGCAAGACCAGAGATTGATGTGGCAGCGCTGCCAGAGTATGTAAGACCACTATCGACAAAAAAACTATCCTTTACATCATTTCCGAAATCAAAAGTTTTGAGAAATTCTACATATCTTTTAGTTGCACCGTTTATTGTGCGCTGAATTATTAAATAAACTTCATCTTCTTGAAGCCCTGGTATTGTCGCAACAGATTCAACTATTGCATGACTTTGATTTGTCGTAACATTTAGCCGTGTTGTATCGCTACTAACACAGCTTAACGATCCATACTCAGGGTTAGTTTCCTCAATAGTAACAATGTTTGCAGCTGGGTTTGCTACTGTAAAATCAGCGTGAGCATTTACTGCTGTAAAGATATTATCAGCTGTTGTGTTATTATCTGTATTAGGTCTAAACCCAAGTGAGCTAGATGGGCTAGAACCACCAGCAGCCTCAGACGTAAAAGTAACTGTAGAGCCATCAGATTTAGTAAATATAAGTGTTGTTCCAACAGCAATATCTGCATAGTCAGTAACAGTTATTGTGCAGGCGCTACTTTGCCCACCAATTTTATGCCTGTGCCAAGCAACAACTTGCTCTTCTCTTCTGTATGTCATGCAAGCCAGCGTGCCATCATTCAAAACGCACCAGGCAACAGAATCTGGCTCTTGCTGGTACGCCATTTCCTTAATGCCAGTTTCTGTGACATGCTCAGCAAGTATTGTTAAATCAGGCGCAACATAGCTATCAGCATCACTACTAAAAACTAGCTCACGCAGTTTACGCTCAGCGCGTTGTAAAAATAGCACAGCTTGACCAACTTGCAGCGGCTGTATGTTTGCAGAGCCATAACTTGTTTGCAGTTTTATTTGCGTATTTGTTGGGTTTAATGGCTCGTCAAACCCTGATGCTCTAACCACAAATTCACCGCCACTTGTGCCAGCAAGTAGCTGACGGCTGCTAGACAAATAGCGTATTACATTGACTTCGTTAGACCCGATTGTATAAACCAGCCCATCGTCAGCATCTGTTCCACGCTCGAAGTTTTCAAAGTCACCAGATTGGCTAAAAAATACTGTTTGCGGTTGTGTTTGTGTACCAGCAAATACAAGCCGCTGTTCATAAAATGCTATGCATCTAGGAAACCCTGTTGTTTGCGAGAACGCACCTAGTTGCCAATTCTTATCAGAGTTAAGCTCACCTTGTATTGTATGCCCAGAAGCAGCTGCCTCAGTTACCAAATCTTCAGCTGGCGCTAATGTTATGACATTATCTGTTACAGAAACAATAAGCAGCCCTGTGAAATTATTACTTGTAGAGCCAGTGACTTTTATTGTCTGACCTACTTTGAATCCTTCTATAACAAAATTACCAGCGCTATCCTCTAGTCTGTCATTATGCTCCAAACCAGTGCTGTCAGGGTCACCTTCATGGAAACTTATTGTGGCTGCTTCATAAAACGGTGCTAGTTCTGCTTCTCCATTCGCTAAATTTTGAACAACGGCTGATACGCTTGTTGGGCTGTTATCATAATTAACTGAATCAACTGTAGCTGTGGCTCCAGAGCCATTTGTAACAGTTTCCCCGACTGTGAAAATACCGCTTACTGTTTTAAGAAATAGTTTACTTGTCGTTGGAAAATTAAATATTAGCGTCCAGTTTGCTGATGATTGCCCTGTTAAAGCATATGTTGCTCCATTAGCAAGTGTTTGGCTTGAACCATTTAGGGTTACAGCTCTTGATGCGCCAGATGCATTTGTAAATGTAAGATTGCTTGTTGCAGCATTGAAACGCCAAAATATTAATGTGCCACTACCCGACTTTTCGTATGAGCCACCACCAAAAATCCATGAAGCGGAGTATTTTGAGTACCCACTATGAAAACTGTTATTGAAGGCACCATTACTACCAGAATTAAATGTAATACCATTGCTTGATGGTGCAGTTGTACTTACATGCGTTGTGCCAGCTGGAAATGTGCCAGAACTACTGCCCCCAGCATGAGTGCCTAAATTAGTGTAACTAGCAGCCGTGGTGCTGATAGCAACATTAATACCAGTTGCCCCTATATTATTTGTTGCCGTACTGCCAGTAAATGTCTGCGTGTTTGTTGCAACATCTACAACACAAACAGCCGTTTTAGAGCTAGTACCGCCAGTAACTGTATTGCCAGCAGAAAACGTACCAGAGGCAGAACTAATAACCATTTCTGAATGAATTTCATTTATTTTTGCGAAACCCTGATGGACTTTTACAATGCGTCCAACATCTGAATGCGCAAATATATCTGTGCTAGATGTTAGTGTGACAGTGCCTGTTCTGGCGCTTGCGGTAATAGTTGTATCTGTAAGGTTGGTATCACCCATAGCACCGCGCAACAGATCAACTTCTATTAGAGTCCATGCTGTATGACCAGTGCGCGTTAATTTGCGAGGTGCAAAATCAGGATGTACTAAATACATTATGTCAGCTGTTTGCGCGAACTTAATCAAAGGCAAATCGGCTTCAGAATAGGGATGCACTATTTCTATAGGGTTGCTGCTATCATCTACAATAATGCCGCCATCTTTATAAACGCGAATGCAGTATTCACTAAACTCCAGAATATAAGCCTGCGTTACATTAAACTGAAAGGGTATTAGTCTTCCAACTTTAGTGCTGTCTTTTACCT
>Ga0209535_1002927_pt1 | contig 11080 bp, 7 predicted proteins | sample LinPmetageLP28_FD_184041 | JGI IMG/M metagenome (GOLD analysis project Ga0209535, IMG submission 184041) | Marine viral communities from the Pacific Ocean - LP-28 (SPAdes) (version 2) | ecosystem: Environmental > Aquatic > Marine > Oceanic | place: Pacific Ocean | collected 2009-08-22
ATTCAAAGACTTCTCTACCGTCTGTAAAAAATAAAAATCCGGGATGAAATAGTGTGTATCCTACTGTTACATCAACATCAGGATAGTATACTGCTACCAGTTTAGGAAGTATAACGATTGCAAAGATTGACGAGAGTGCAATGATACGTCTTGTCCATTGAAAGCCTACGTTGTCTACGTTACGTGCAGCATCTACAGCTTTGAGTTGAAACTCACCACGAGTAATCAACATCTTCTGCTCATCTTGTTTAGCTTTTAATCTTTGTGACCATAGGCTTAATAAACTACTAATTAAAGTAGAGCCTAGCATTGTTATAATTTCAAATGGGAACATATTATGTATCTATTGTTAAAGTTGATTCAAGTAAATCGTTGACAGAGTCTAGTAAATATTCAGGAACATCAGCCCCTAATATATTATCTTCGTTATGTGCAATCATAAAAGATTCTATTAAGTCCTCGTATAAGGGCCGGAAGTCCTCACGTTTTAACCAAGGTTCATTACATCTTGTACGGGCTTTACAGTCTATACGATACGCTGTGTCTAGTTGTTTTTCTGTGTATAAAAGCATTAGTTTAAAGATTCTAAATCTGTTAAATATTTTTCTACAGTTCCTGCACCTAACGATGTATTCCAGTTTGTCTTCCAACCAACAGCTCTTTCTTCTGGAGTTTTACCTATTGGAGCTGGTATTAATTTAATTAAAGCTCGTGTAACTGCTGTAGCTACTTCGGGGTCATTTAAATCATCATAAGTAATATTTCTTAAATCTATGCCATGTTTATCTTGAACTTTATCTACATATCTTCTTAAACCTACACCCGTATCGGATTCTGGTTTTAAAGCGTTTGTGAAATCTTGAAATCTTATCGGAGTAATTTGATATGCACTTCTATTATCTTTCCTAAATGTTGTAGGGTCTGTTGCAAATTTACTTTCTACAAAAGCATACTCTCTTAGTAAAGCTGCATCGTCTTCTCCCTCTGCTAATTTTGTAATAGCTTGTTCATAAACTTCTCTTCCTCTATACTCATCTTTTACGGGACCAGTTTCTACTTCTAGATTTTCTTCTTTAACTTCTTCAACAATATTTCCTTTATTAAACCTTCTTCTAGTTAAAGCTTCTTGTAAAGTTTCTATTTGATAAGGCTCGTTGTTAAGATACTTGCTTTTTCTTTGTTCGGGTTTTGGTGTAGCAGAATCAACATCAACTATACCACCACCAAATTTTTTATCTCTTGCCCGTTGTCTGTCTCTAGCTTCTCTTAGTTTTCGTTCATAAACTTCATACTCTGCAATAACTTTAAGTCTTGCTAGTTCCATTTCTTGAATTTTTTCGTCAAGCTCTTCTAAGTCTATGTTTTCATTTCTGTAATCTCTTTCGACTTGTTTAATTGCTTTGTCTATTTCTTCAACTTTCTTTTGATGTTCTAACTTTTTAACTTTTTCATTAATATTAATATCTTGAGGTCTTAGTTTTACACCTAATCCATAAACAACTGCTTCAAAAGGACTGTACTCTGAAGCATAGTCAGAACCTCTAGCTCTTAACTCTCCATCAAATCCTCTTCTTTCAGCTCTTTTTGCTTTTTGATACTTTTCATTAGAATAAGAACCAGGGACAAAAGGCATGTTAGGTGCTTGTTTACCTACATAATGACCTAAAAGTTTTTTGAGTGTTTCTGCTTGACCATCGTCTGGTAATAAACCTGGAATGTCATTACCTGTAAACGGGTCTGTTTTAGTTGCTATAGTATATAAAGCATCATACCATAAACCACCTGGTTGAAAGGGTGCTGGAACTAAAGGAATAGCAGTAGATGTATCTTTCTGTTCAAAAATATCTCCACCTGGAATCCAACGACTTACATCTATAAACATAGGTTTATCGTCTGCTGAGTTAAAAGGCATTCTAAGTGTGGTAGAAGGCATAAAAGGAACTCCAAACATTTGTTTAGATGCATTATCTCGCATAGTTAAACGAGTAACTTCATCATCATCATTCATGATTCCTTGTCCTACTTCATTAGTAACGTGAGCAATCGCTGCCCACTTAGCAAACTTATGAGGTCTCATGGCTGCTGCTTCAGCTAATAAAGGAATAACTCTGTAGGTATAACTAACAAAAGGAAGAGCAGTTTTCTTTAAAGCTTGAATAACAGGAGCATTAATATCATAATCAATAAACCAACGTCTTGCTTCTAAAGCAGCATCTTCGGGACTAAAACCTTTGTCAAGCCTATCCATGTAAACTGCTAATCTAAATACTGAATCTTCTAATTGATAAGCTTTTTCAGCAGCATCAAGTGTGTATTTTTTTGCCCATTTTAATTTATCTCCTGCAAATCCTAGTAACCCTGAAGCAGAATAATTCTTTTGAAGTTTTACCATTGCTTCTTGCATTGCTGTACCAGACTGAGCTAACTCATTAACATACATGTTAGCATCATAAATACCAGCTATTTTTCCTTCTTTATGAAATTTAGACTTATCTCCTTTCATCATTTCTTTCATAGCTTTTCCAAGATATTTTAGTTCTGTATCTGCAAAGTCTAAAAGCATAATATTAGAATTACTATTAGCAACGTGAGTTCCTAAATTCCAAGCTGTTTTTGTTTTTTTCCACAAGACTTGTAAAGAATTAGCAATTCTTCCTGCTTGTTTAAATCCATCATCTGCGGAGTCAACCATATTAAAAATAGATTTAATATCTCTAGCTACATTACGTTCTACGTATTGCCCATTAATTTTTCCATATTTATTTTGAGTAGTTCCTTGTATTTGAACATCAGGCATTTTAATAAAGTTTCCTTTCTGTTCATCTGGTAGTGCTTTATAACCAGCATCGTCTAATACAAATCTAGAATCATCAGCTAAATCATCAAAAAATCTTACAGCAGAAACATCATTAGAAAACAATCTACCTGTTTCAGCAATAGCATAAGCAGCATCTTCTATTTCTTCCATCTCAATACGTTCTTCTTTAGTATAGTCTCGTCTAACTTTTACTTTACCTTTTGGGACTGTAGCATCTTCAATAATTTCCCAGCCTTCTTTTTTCCATTTTGAGTCTGCTTTATTAAAAGACTTTTTAGTAGTAGTTTCTACTAAACCTCTTGGTCTTAATTCATCTCCAAGAATTCTAATTGATTGTTGTTGACTACCCGACAAGCCTTTATTATTTTTTGCATTTTTTAAATAACTTCTTTTTAAATAAGTAGCTTTATTTTTTTCAAAAGTTTTCTTACTTATTAATCCTGCATCCATTAATTCTTGAGCATACGTTGTAATTAAAGTACGAGCTTCTTTATTTAAGTTTAATAATTTTGGGTCTATAGAATCAAAAAGTTTTACTTCTCCAGACATCATAGCCCATAAAAGTTTGTTCTGTTCTTGACTGAGTTCTGTTCCTACTTTCTTTTGGATATCATAAAATTCTGCAGCTATTCTATTTTTATTTAATCTAAAATTTGTTCTTATTGTTAGATACTCTGGAATTAAACCATAGTCTGCAATTACTCCTCGAGAAACAAGCTCAGTTAAAGCACTGTTATTAAATTTTCCGTCTATGTATTTACCGCTTTTAACAACACCAGCTCCCATTAAAGAGTACATTAAACCTTTACCCAACTTTTGAACCATAGTAGCTTCGGGGTCTTCTTCAGAAGAATAACCATAAATACCCCCAGCTAATCCTCCAAAAGATTCTCCAATATTATTAAACATTGCATTTGTTACGGGGCGACCAACTCTATCTTGATAGAATTGTAAAATAGAATTTTTTAATTTAGGTGTATTGTTTGGATTTGCTATCTCATCATCTATATCATCAGAGATGTTTTTTATTGGGTCTGTTGTATCGTTGTCTACATCTTTAATTACATCAGGCTTTCTTCTTTTAATGTTGCTTTTAACAAATTCTTTTGATTCTTTTAATGTTTTAAAAGTTCCAATGTCTTTAATAGAAAGAGCAGGTGGCATGGGCATTTCCCCACTTGGGTCACTCATAGGGTTTTTATAAGTTGTTTCTCGTGTAACGTTCCAAGTATTAGGCTTGTCTCCTTTTACAATTCTATATGTAGAATTTCTCCAACCTGTAATGTAAGAAGGTTTTTTAGGGTCAGTTTCCCTATCAATAATAAACTTTGTTTCATTATCTCTTTTTACTTCTTTATCAACTTTTGGTTTAGTTTTTGCATTAGCTCCATTTTTATTTAAACGTAAGTCGTCAACAATAAATCTTTTACTTGCAACCTTACCAGTTTTTTTATTTACAAACTGTACAATTGCAATACCTTTATCATCTATATGTAAAACTTGACCTAAGTTTTTTCTATCGGGTGCTTGAACTACTGAATTAACTTTAATTTTATCGGCTTCAGGTTCAATGTTTTTAGCGTTTGCATCAACAAGTTCATCTCCGTCTATCTCATCTAGGTTTTTGAATATACTTCCTTTACCCCTAGCAATTTGAACTTTGTCAATTATCTTTGCACCACCACCAGTTAAAACACCACCTGCAGCAACGCCTATTCCTACATTTTCTAAACGCTTTGTTATTTGGGAAGCATCCGCATCAACAAATAAACCTGGTAAATCTTCTGGAACATAACTTGCTCCACTAACTATACCCGCACTCATCGCTCCATACTTAGTAACATCCCATAAGTTTTTTGCTTTCTTTCCTTTACTAACCCATCCAACAATAGGAACATAACTAACAGGGTCTGCGACAACAGCAGTTCCTAAAAAATTTACCATAGCTTCTTGACCATATTCTTCATTTTCAAAGATAGCCCTTAACGTATCGTCTTTTGATTTTAACCAACTAGAAGCTTCGTCCCAACCAATAGCACTAGAAAAAGCTTGACCAATACCACGAGCTGTATCACTCATACCCATCTTAGCAGCATATTGCATTGCTTCTTTTTTATCCATGTTATATAACGGATTAAGACTAGAACGAATATAATCAGTTCTTTCTTTTTCTTCTTTGTCTTTTTTTCTTTCAGCATCAAGTTTTATTCCAGCATCCGTTCCAAAACGAATGGCTGTGTTTTCCATGCTTCTTATATCACTTTGTCGATATGCCAAAATTAACTCCTAGTTAGCTTTAATATAAATTGTCTTGTCTTTGTTATCTCTATAGATAGAGTATTCGCCAGTTAAATTTAGTTGAGGATAGACTTTTCCCATATTAAAATTATCAGTTAATAAACTTAGTCTTAAGTCATTATCTTTTTCATAATCAGCATCAGCTTTATCTATTTGTTTTTGGAACACATTATACCAACCATCGTTTTGAATATCATTCCAAGTTTGTAATTGTGCTTTATCCATCCCTTTTGAGATTAATTCATAACCATCACTTAGTATTGTGTCCATTGTAATTGCATCATCAGAGTTATTATAACTTGAATTAGTTAAACCAATATTAGTACCGTACTGTTGATATTGAGCAAAGGCTGATTTTTCATCTAGTCCTAGTTCTAGAGCTTTATCTTTATAAATTGGGTCAATTTCATATATACCTTTAGTGTCTGTTTCTCTTGAAATACTTACATTAACAACGTTTCCTTTACCATCGTCTTTAGCATAAGTTGAATATTTAATTTGGTTGCTATACCACTTAGGAAAAGAGTCAACAATATTTTTTTCATCGCTCCAATCAACAGATAACATTACAGGATTTTTATTAATAAACTGTAGTGCTGCATCTGCATTTTCAATAAAAGCTTCTCCGTTTGCATAAATTATTTTAGAAACCGCATCTCTATATTCTGGCCTAACCATATCTGTAATTTTAGTTACATCATCAACTTGTAAGTATCCAGCAGCAGTTCTAGAAACTGATTTATCTAAGGTAATGTTTGTACTTTCATTAGCTTCAATATTTCCTGTTTTTGGATTAACTCTAGGAATAACTAAAATATTTTCTACTGTTGTTGTTCCTCTACTTGAAGTTGTTTGAGGTGCAATCTTTACTCCTTTTTCAAATATTTTTCCTTTTACTAAATTATCTTTTTCAGCTTGTTCAAGCACCTTACTAATATCTATTGGAGAACTAGTAACAGCATCATAAGCTTTAAAAGAACTTTCAAGATTTGTAAACTTATCAAATAGTTTTGTACCATATAAAGCATCTGTTTCTTTTTCTGCTTTGTATTTTATACTTTCGTCAGTTTCACCTCGAACTATATTTTTAACTCCGCTTGTCATCCAACCAAAAATAGAACGTGGAATTCCACTAGACTTCGAATAGTCTTCTTCAAAGTTTTCATAAGTTCCAAAGTTATTTGCAGTGTTCATCATTTCTTCATACTCTGGTAATCTTTGTTTAGCAAGTGTTCTAGCTTCTCCTCGAAAAGCTTTCATAACTAAACCAAGGTCTGCTAAAGGATTATCAGCTTTTGCTTGTTCTACCATTTTAGTATAAATATTATTAGTTAAATAATCTAATCTAGATATTCCAGATTCTAATCTAGTAGCATCTTGTGTTCTTAAAGTTTCTGCCCGTTTCAGTAAAGTTTCATATCCAGCCTTTTTAAATGACTGATTCTGTTCAGCTGTATCTGCTGCTGTATTGATTAAAGCGTTAAAACCTTTAACAGCACCGTTAAAAACTGTTAGGTTTTTTGCAAACTTTTCTTGTTTTTTAGCTTGTTTAATCTTAAAAGCTTTTGCTTCATCAAATCGTTCTTGAGCGAATCCTACTCCTCCATCATCATATAATGCCATGTGTTACTCCTGTGGTCCTAATAAACTTTGTTGGGGCTGTGGTGTAGCAGCCATTTGTTCTTGTGGTTTTTCTAATAAGCTTGGAGAAATGTTTACACTTTGTATATCTTCAACAATATCTTTAGGTAAAGCACCTGTTGGAACTTTACTAATGTTTCCTACTTTAGCCCTTGCAGCTTCTGCTAAGTTCTTTTGTCTATAGTTTTGTATTTCTTCTCGGTCTTCATCTGTATCATCTTGGTCTTCGTCACCATACAATTTAAAATCAACACCGGCCTTTTCACATAAAGCCATAAGAACATACATAACAGGCTCTACTAACATCATTAATAAATCGGGATTCCACTTACCCTCTCTAAAACCTACATATAACATTTGTGTTGCAACATCTGAAATTGGTACGTCTTGTCCAATACCAGAAATAATTGGTATCATTACTTCTTCTTGTAAAAGTTCCGTAACAATATAATCTAAAGCTTCTTTAAAGTTTGTAAACTCAGGAGGAGTTTCAAACGGTCTAGGCTCATCTGGATTATTTGTTAAAGATTGTCCAGGAATTGGACGACCTGTATTGTTAGCTAAAGCTTCTATTCCTTTAGGGTCATATTGTTGCATTTCCATATCTTATCCTGTAGGTTGCATTACGTTTTGTGTAAATTGATTCATATACGAAGTATAAGCATCTGTTTTTGGTGACAGAAGATTATTAATAAAAGGTTGATTTGCTAGAGATGTTCCATAGTATGAGTTACCTTTACTGTGTGCTAAGAAATCTACAGTATCAAACACTGCGGGATTTGCTCTTGTAATATCCATTAATGATGGAATATCTATAGAGTAATAATCAGCTCCTTCGGGTTGTTCATACCCAAAAGCTTCTGCTGTTTTTTGAGCAAGAGCTTGTTTAGCTCCTCCTACTAATCCAGACTCTACACTTCCTTTAGCTAACTGTTTGGTATAATCGTAAGCATCAAAGTCTTTAATATCTGCTTTAATTCTATCAACAGTCCTACCAAGTAATCCTTTTTTAGCTTCATCTTTAGCAACCTCAGTTCCTGTTTGTTTAGCAAGTTGCTCAGTTAAAGTATCTTTACCACTTGCAATAGATGCAATAGTATCTTTACTTAATGGAGCAGTTGTAGTTGCATCTAAGCCTAATGCTTTTCCAGTGTCTAATGCAACTCCAGTTCCTTTATCTACTGCTATAGCTGAAGGGTCTTTAGGAATAATACTTGAAGGGTCTAGAACAGTTGTAGGGTCAGTTGCTACAAAACCTCTACCTTTTAAAAAGTTTCCTGTTTTATCAAAGGCTGAACTAATAGCTCCAGTAACGCTGTTGTAAACATTACCTGCCATTGTTCCTGCTGTATTTACAAGATTAAGTGTGTGTCCTAATGCTTTTGAAGCTATGTTAGAATGCGATAATAACGTTTGACTCCACCCAGACAACGTTCCCGTAGCACCAAACATACTTCCGAGTGCTCCCATAGCATAAGGCATTAAAAACATCATACCTATCTGTCCAACTATTCCTAGTTTTCCAATAGCTTTACCTACTTTCTTTACAACCTTTTTAATACCACGTGCTATTTTTTTAACACCCTTTTTTAATCCTTTCCAAACTTTTGAAAAAAATCCCATCTTATCCTCCTCCGAATATTCTATCAACTGTGCTTGATATATTATTAAAATTAGTAGTCCAATTAACTGCTACATCTCCTTCAGCACTAGCAGAAGCTATCATAGCTTGTACCTTTCTGTTTGCTGAACTATCAGCCCATCTAAAATCATAATCAGCTTGGTCTCTTAACTCTTGCCATAAAAATGATTGAGCTGTTGAAGATAAGTTAAATGCATTTTGTGCATTCAATCTATTAGCTTCGTTTTGAGCTGCAGTATCTGCTAAGTTTGCATTCCTTCTCCATGTAATATTTGATTGCTCAATAGCTTGTGCATTTTGAGCATTAAAAGATTCACGTCTAAAGTCTACATCTTCATTAAACTGTCTAGTTTGATTAACAATAGCAGCATTGGCTTTGTTTATTTCAACCTGGTTTTGTATTCTTCTACCTTCAGCAGCATTTTGTTGTTGAATATTAAACTGACTTGCTGCGTTTAACTGTTGAGCATTAAACTGTTCTACTTGAGTATTTAAGTTTGCCATAAACTGTTGTGTTTGATTCTCACTAGCAGCATTAAATTGTTTAGATGCGTTAGTCGCAGCTTGATTACTAAGAAGTCTTTGTTGGTCTTGTTGAGCTTTTAAAACTACTGCTTGTTGTTCGTTACTAAGATTTGTTAAATCTGTTTGTAAAAACGCTTGAGCATTTTGTATCTGAGCTTTTTGATAAAAGTCTGCATCAGCTAAATTAGCTTGAGACATTAATAAAGCATTTTGAATTGTAGCTTGTTGTTGTAAATTAGCTTGTGTAATACCTACAGTTTGTAAGAACTTACTATTAGAAAGTGCTATCTGTTGGTCAGAACTAAACTGAGCCATGTCCATTTGAAAAACAGTTTGAGCATTTGTTATTGCTGTCTGTTGTCTTCTAGCAGCATTAGCTTCAGACTCTTGAGCTTCAATAGTTTTTTGTTGACTAACACTAGCTTGAATAGCTTGTGCATTAGACTGTGCAATTGGTAATGCTGATTGAATAATAGCATTTAATAAAGCATCTCTCCCAACAGTCGAAGCTTCCATACCCCGTTTAGCTAACATAGCTTCTACATTAGCAACAGCAGGAGCAGCCCATGTTGGAATTTCACCGTCTTCAATTCCATTTAGTAAGGTATCTATTTGGTTAGATACTAAAGCTTCTTCTGGAAGACCTTCAATAATACCACGTTCACTTTCACTAAAGTCTGCAACCCTTGCTTCTAAAGCTTCTGGGTCATTACCAAGCTCTGTTATATCTGCATCACTTAATCCGGCTTTTGCTAATTGTTTTTTAGCCCTTGTAACTCTTGCTAATGAACTTCCAGTATTTCTAACTGCAACAGATTTTGCATCTTCACTTAAAGTACCTATAACTCTTTCTGTTAAAGCACCTGAAATAATTTCTACTTGAGCTCCTACAATAGGTTCAACTCTATCAACATTAGCAGCTTTAGCTAGTGCTTCTTCTTGAATTTCAGTTTGTGCTGCAGTAAAAGAAGGAGCATCTTCTTTAGCTATTTGCTCTGCTGCAAATGTAGAAGCTTCTAATGTTGTAGGTGCTGATACTGTTGACACATCTTCCATGAGTCTAACATTTTCTAAACCTACTTCTTGAACATATTCGGGAGTTACTCCTTTTCTTTTTGCTAATTGTATTGCTTCTGATTCTAGTTCTGGCCCTGTTGGAACAGATATTACATCAGCTTTTGGTAAAGAACTTTCAGGTATATTTCCTGCTGCCATTTCTTGAGCAGACAAACCTGTTTCAATTAATCTTGCTCGTCTTTCAGCTTCAAACTCTGCTTTTTTTTCATCATCTTTTAAAGCTCTAATTCTAGCAGCTTCTTCTAATTTTTCACGTTCTAGCCTTGCGTTTCTTTGTTCTTCTGTTTCATTTATAGGTGCTGGAGTTGGTGCCGGTGTAGGAGCTGGTGTAGGTGCTGGTGTAGGTGCTGGTGTTGGAGATGGAGTTCTATAACCACCTCTACCTAAATCTCTATTAGCAGCTTCTCTTCCAATTCTTTCAAGCGTATCTCTATCAGGCATAACAAAATCTTCTGCAATCATATCCGGTTGTGGAGCTGGAGTTGGTGCAGGAGTCGGTGCAGGAGTCGGTGTCGATACTCTGCTAACTGGCACATTAATAGGTGCAGGTCGATAAACTGGTGCAGGTCTAGGAGAAGGCGTTGGAGCTAGAGCTGGTGCTCTAGTAGGAGCAGTTCTTTTAATAGGAGTTGCTTCAAAGTCTTCTAAAACTTCACCAGTTTCTCTATCTACTACAACCTTTCCACGCTGATATCCAACTCTACCACCATTAGTATAGTCTTCTCTAACCTTTCCACCGTTTCTTTTTCTGTTTCTTCTTTTTGACATTCTTATTTCCTATATACCTATTTTACTTAACCTCAAAAAGCTTATCAAGCTTTTCACCGATTTTATCTATTCTGTCCATGAGTAATCCCATGTCGTCTCTAAGTTCTGTTTTTGTTACGTAATCTTTTGCAATCTCTTCACGTGTTTTATTCAACAAGATATCTTGTCTTCTTAGTTCTGTTGTGTTTTGTCTAATAGAGTAAAAGACAGGAGCAATGATAAGAGTTATTAAGACGTTCCAAATAACGTATGCGGAGACTTCCACTTTTTAGTTTGCTGCAATATATGCTTTGCCAGTTGTAACTGCACCT
>Ga0209535_1002929_pt1 | contig 11071 bp, 10 predicted proteins | sample LinPmetageLP28_FD_184041 | JGI IMG/M metagenome (GOLD analysis project Ga0209535, IMG submission 184041) | Marine viral communities from the Pacific Ocean - LP-28 (SPAdes) (version 2) | ecosystem: Environmental > Aquatic > Marine > Oceanic | place: Pacific Ocean | collected 2009-08-22
CTAAACTCAGGCTCCAAATCTAGAAACTGCTTTCTTAGGTGAGCCCCAACTGTTGGGGGATAACCACCATCCGAATAATTAAAGAAGCTATTTCCTTTTCCATCAGATCCTGAAAGGGTTGCTCCATGAATATTTAATGGTACGTTGTCTTTCCCTTCTGACATTTTGCCTCGACGAATAGCATCATCACTGGCCCACTCAAAGAATCCCAAATCTCTAGCAAGGGGCGACCCAAAGTGTCTCACCATCCATTGGTGCTTCTTGAATGGCCTCCCTTTGGTGTCGGAGAGAATAGCATTCAATACACCACCATGCCCAGTAAAGGGATCAATACTCCCCATCAGGTCTCTAATATGGGCTTTCTCAATGCTCTCAAAAAGAAGGCCCGTAATGTCTTGTTCAAGACTCTCTGCTAGGGGATCGTCATCCGATAGGAAACCATCCGGAGGGCATCCTGGAGTGCTCTCCATTGGCGGGAAATCAGAAAATGGACCATTTTGTATCATGTCGGCGAGATCTTTCAAATCTTGGATATTGCGATCTTTTAATTCATCTAGTTGTTCTCTGCATTCTTTTGAGTTTAACCCTTTCTGTTGCAAGAGCTGGCATCTCAATTCATCAATCTTTTCGCGGTCTTCAGGGGAACAAGGATAAACAGGCTCCAAAAGAGATGGAGGTGCCAATCTTTCGTTTAGTTCGTCCAGGTTTGGCAAGAAGATTCCCAAAGAAGGAAAGAAAGTTCCAAATGCTGCTGGATCTGAAAACACTTCTGAAATACATTCTGACTTACTGGTTTTTGCTACCTCTATTGCTAGCAGCATTGTTTCTTCTGTCGGATTCCCATTGATGAGTTGGAGTACTTGCCCTTGAGTCAGCATCATTGACAAGTCATCAATGAACTCTCCCATCTCAGAATTCGTCAATCGCTCCAAACAAGAAGACTCGGGGCCTCCCAGAGCCGAAAAAATGCCTCTCAACGAGTCATATAGGTCCTCATTTGAGGCGTCGGGACACATATTTTCCTTTAAAAGGCTCCTGAAATGGTCACTTCCTGCAAAAAGGTCCAACAAATTTGCACCAACAGCTGCGATAGAGTCACATGCAAGGGAAAGAATTTTGCTTAAAATAAGCTTGAAACCCGACATAATCATAGCAATTGCTGTATCTATGATTGCTTCCTTCAGTGCTTCTGCTATTCTTAGGAAAATATCAACAAATTCGGGAATTGCACTATGAAAATTGGGCAAAGTAAGATCAATATCCCACTGACACACCTCAAAATCAAGCGTATTCAGAAAATTATCCATTCTTGGAGTTGAATAAAAAGGTGGGGTAATAGCACAAGGCAGATTTTTAAAAACTTGCGCTACGATCGGGGCACCTGGGAGCTGGTTCATTTGCTCCAGTAAGACATCAGCCCCAACAGCGCCGAGCATTGCTTCCTTATAAGCGTCAACAATGGCTTCTTGAGTACCTCCTAGAGCCTCTCCATATGTTCCTCCGCTACCTTGTGATTGGCTCCTTGAGAGATATTCACTATCCACACTATTTGTAGAAGAGTCTTTTATTGAAAATCCAGGTCCACTATAATTTCCCCCTATATAACCCCTATCCCACGGAGCAGGAACTGAACTAAACTCGTCTTCCATCGAATCGATTACTGATTGTTGTTGTTCTGGAGACAATCCTAAAAAGACCTTTCCTAAATAGTTGCTATCCATTGAACTGAATGCTGCTTCTGCTAAGGCTTTTGTGGAACTTTCCTCTCCCAAACCTTGAGCAACACAGTCGATAGCCTGCATAGTTAGGGCAATCCAGCCACACCAGCCCAGTCGATTGTTTAGACGGGACCAAAAATTTAATCCCTGATTTTTCATTTCCTCTCTGTATTGTCTTTTAAACTCTCCCTTCTTGTACTCCTCTCCTTCTGCCATGACAGAATCAGCACGCCTAATATCCCTGGACCAATCGGCTCCTGTAATAAGCTCTTCCAGTACAATGTTGAGATAAGGATCATCGACTCCGATTTTACGCTTAGCTTCTTCAAGAAACCTTTTTTCTGCTATTTTGTATCTTTCTCCAAGTTCGCCTTCAAGGTTTTTAAGGTGCTCTCTCATTTCCTCTCTGGTGTGACAACTTGTCTTCGAAAATTCCTCCAGGATTGCATCAGGGAAACCCAAGAGCAAGCCGCCCATTTCATCAAAAAACTGATCTACAGATTCCCCACCGAGAGCAGAACTGCCAAAACAAGCAGCCAAGCTTGGCTCATTATACACCGTATTTTGATTAGGACCATAAAACACTTCCACAGGAGGATAAGTATAACTTGTAACAACTTCTAGCCACGGAGTAGGAGTTCTTGCTTGCAGTTTGATATCTATTTCTGGTGCAGCACCAATATAATAAAGAGTTCTCGTCTTATTGAAGATGCTTTTTTTGGCCAAACTTTCAAAAAGGTCTTTAAATCTACCTTTTGGGCCAATCTTGATATCCGGACATCCTGGCTTATTCAGCACGATCTGGCGCAGCTTTATCTTCTCTTTGCCTTTTTCTTCAAATTTGAATGTAATCTTTTCAGGAATCTTTGCCGGCTTCATAGAGCTAAACGAAAGCCCAATATCCTTCTGGCTTACAAAGTCCTGCATCTCTTTTCTGAATAGTTTTATATTATCTGCTTCCGTTGACAAGTCTAGACGAACAGATTTCTTTTTTCCGGGCTCGCTGGCGCTCCGAGCTTCTACTAAGCTGCCGCCATCAATAGTTCTCCATCTTTTTAACTGATGATTATATACCTTGAAAGCATGTGAAACACGCTTAAGCGTGGGAACAAACTCCTTCCCCACAAATGTTACTTCTAGATTTGTTTCAAACTCCGAACTTGGCTCAGTTACGAGCTTTTCAGGAACTCTCTCAAACATCTCCACCGGAACAGAAATCAAGACTCGGGTTCTTGCTGCCTTTTGGATTGGAATGTGAAACGTAAATTCTGTGTACTTTAGCAGTTCTTCGACATTATCAATTTCTTGCGAAACAAGATCGTATCCAGGAACTGAGTCCGGAATCATAGCATCCACTATCGTACCAACTGCAGCTCCAAGTACTACACCCAAACCAAGAGCTGCACTTGTGGATGCACCAATTGCAGCACCAGTAATCAAATTAAATGGGTTAGATTTAAGGGGCTGAGGCTCATAGAGGTAAGCAGTGGCAATATCTGACTTATTATAGTAATCAAGTAGAAGTCTGATCCCTCTTTCTTTTTGGTCTTTCTGCCATGAGGAATTGTTCCTCATCAAAGAAACAGAAGGCCCAGGATCCACCATAATTGCTGGCGAAGAAAATGTAAGAACAACATTTTGAGTACAGTTTTTTCCGTCAAAAAATACTTCCCCTTCTCCCATCATTCGATAGTCTGGAACATAAGCATATGGATTTGGGCGACAAACTGGGCAGATCTCTAGCTCTTCTCCTGGTAGTTGTAAATCACACTCCAGGAACTTGAATTCCTCGATATTGAACTTGCTTGTGTTAGGACTTTCCGAAAGCGCGCCAGATTCAAAATTTGGGCCAGTAGAGATAGGGGAAGGAACAGACGAGGGGTAAGTCTCCATGGACTCCCGCGTGAGGTCCTGCGCGCCCTCAGAGCCCTCAGAGCCCTCAGAGCCCTCAGAATATCCTTCTCTTGACTCTGTTCCGAACGTCTCTACGCTTTCTCTTCCTTTTTTATCTTTTATTGGCATCAGTTTGTCCTGTTATGTCTGCTATTAATGTGCAAAGCCCCAGCATGAGAAGAGTTTAGGTAGTCGATCTCATAGGCAGACATCTTGTTTCTAGATAATTTTAGCTTTGCATATTGGCCGGCAGCTTGAGCTAGATATTGGGAAACATTCGCCAAGTCGACTGGCGTTGGAAAAGTGGTAACAGGTCCCGTAGGACTTACACCAACTTTCACCCCCAAAGCAGCAGCAGCTAGCTTGGGAGTGATCAACAACAATCCCGCAGAAATTGCATTCAAAAATTGCACATTTTCGTGTAACTTCGTCAGATACTCCACCAAATTATCCCCTTTAGGAATCGGCTGCAAGTACCGAACTTCTCGGGCGGCGGCTGCTTTCCCTGTAATACCTTCCAGACCTGACTCAAAATCTCTGTTTCCTGCAATCAAATCAATGCCATATGTGACATTTAGCTTTCCATTGAGAGAGTTCCTTCCTGGTGGATTCTTTCCTGTTATCAGTTTAATTCCCTTTCTGGCCATTATTCTTACTGAATCTGCTTTCATTCCGATCGCAGAGTCTGCCACAGATTGCCCCACTCCTCCTGCACAAATATCGAAGTACTCATCAATGTTTGCTCGTTGCGAGATATAAATTCTTGCTGCATCACCGGGCTTATCGTTGTTCATGGATCCAAAATTTCTATCTGCTGTTCCGTTGATCCATTTGCCTTCTTTCTGATAGCCACTTTCCCCCGGAGCCCAGCCTTGCATGCCAACCACAATATCTATGGCACCCGATCTAGTGTGTCCTCTTCCACCATAACCAGAAGCCCAGCCTACGTTTCGATCTCTTCCAAGAACAATTCTTGTGTTGTTTTCCCCTTTGATTTCTTTTTCACAGCCAGCTATATTATAGTCAGGCTGTTTTTCAGAAATCCTGGAGTTGTCCAGCCCAGCAGCGCCGGGGGTAGAAAGCTTCCCGTCAAATGGGCTTATAACTTTGTTCTTGCTCATCTAAAATTCCATCCCTAACAAGGCAGTTTTGCCCTTGAGTTTGCTGCGGAAACATAGTCTCCCACTGTTCTGGTTCCATTGTTGTTTCTCAAATATTTTCTGGCAGCAACCGCTCCTTTGTTCTCCACATGCCACTGATAAATATCAAAGTCCGAACCTTGGCCAACAGATATTGGAAAATATATGGCCATATAAACATCTTCTTGGCTCGTCATTTGTGGAATTCTAGCCAGGTTGAAGTATTTCACAACATATTTCATCTGTTCAGGTACGGTCATTTTCCGTAATTCTTCCGTTGTTGTACCTAGTTCTTTCGCTGTTCTTTCAGTAAACTGTATTAAGCCTGTGGCTCTTGTTGAGGATGGATGCTGCTTAGAAGGGTCAAAAGTGTAGCCAGACTCGAAATGCATTGCATTTGCTAGCCATGCTGGGCTTATCCCTAACTCTTTCGATGCGCTTATTATCTCTCCTGCTAATTCTTGAGTCATCCCGTCTTCCTGATATGCTTCGTATATATCGCTTTCCGTTGCGTCCGACGTGCGCCCTTCACATACTAGGTTAGTCCTAGGAGGCAAAGCATTTGCTCTTTCATGGGCTGCTATTCCTGTGGCAAGTTCGCCAGAAAGATCAATGTTATTTCTCGCTTGTACAGAGCTTATGATACCAGCGGAAGCAGACCTATTAGAATCCATAAAAGAAATAGTCACCAGAGAACCTATCCCTATTGGTGAATTTTGTTCAATTGCAGGAGATGACAAAAAGAATGGTAATCTTTCTACGCGAGTTATAAACTCCGATATATCACCCCTCTCAACAAACTCAAGGGGATTGATCATATGCCCGTGCAGCCTAGGAATATAACAAAAATAATAAACCTTGCTGGTCTCGTCTTCAAGCCCAGTAAATAGTGGTAAGGCTCGCATACCCTGAGCCAACTTAGAGAAGAAGGTAGTCTCACTGTCCGTTTCAAAAGTTAAAAGAACAATCGCTTCGAAGTCCATAGCCCCTTCAAAAATATCAGGGGCTATGGCAGTCTGGATTGCCTTCTTATAGATGGCACTAGGATTATCTACTAAAGTCTTATCAGTAGCTAAAGCACTTTTTGAACGATAAGAAAGAGACGAGTTGAGTTTAGCCAATAATTCAGAAACTTGTCCCATCAGCTGTTGTCTGCCTTTTGAAGCATATCAAAAATATCATCTTTATCATCATCGGATAAACCTGTTTCTCCAAGAGATTGTTTATGAATAATATTTGAGATCTTGACCAATTGTTCGTTACTCCTTTGAAGTGTCTCTACATACTTTGCTGCAATTGAGCCCACCTCTGTGTGCCTCTTCTCGTCTTTTGCCAAGAAGCGCACAACGTCATCTAGAAGTTCTTTTGTAATACTACGATCATCTTTGATATTTTGAATAGCTTCTTCAAGATAGTGATCCAAGTGTTTCATTCAAATATCTCCTTTATCCCACCTTTCTCGAAAGACCGCGTACTTGACTCTCATTTTATTAAGGTTGTTGACCACCTGCTTGGTGTTAAGTCCGGTGATTTCTCTCATGTACAAATAAATAGCTTTCTTATTAAAAATTTCGATATCATCAGCACTTTCAAAAAGTAACTGAACTGCCTTAAGGACTTTTTCTTCATTTTCTTTCATCTTCTCACTTTCCCAAGACTGAACTTCTTCCTTAAGAAAGTTAAAAAATTCCTCATGCTCTCTTTTCGAAGGATAAGGATTCTGGGTTGAAATAAATTTAAGCTCTAGCTCTTTTGGTAGGTTTGATAGTTCTACCTCTGTTCTTCTCATTTTATTCTGTTTCTTAACTTTCTGAATAAACCAGTTTTTTGTAATTACGGAAAAATAAGAAAAAGCTTTTGCTTTATCTTTGTTATACTTTGGTAAAATAGTAACCAAAAAAATCTTACACTCAGTCTTTAGTTGATCGATATTTGGTAAAGTTGTAAATTTAAATGTATAAACAATCTTATCAACCATTTCGTTGAAAGCTGGACCTATAAACTCATTGTACAGGTAGGAGCGCTCTTGTTTACAATCTGAAGAAACATACTGCAAAATAGCATTCTCATGATCCTTCGTAAAATAATGTTTTCCCTTTCTACGCTTCTTTTTCGGCTTGGGCAACGGCATCATTCGGCACCTCCTCTGTTATGTTTTCTTCGCCGGTTTCTTGAGTTTCATCATCCTCATTAAAAAGGCTGTAAATCTCTCTAAAGTCTCCTAGTATACCTAACAACCCTTTTGAGTGTGAAATCAGGTTCCCCAAAACTTCATCCCCATAGAACATCTCTAGATTATGAACTGAGTCTAGATGTTTTTCAAATGCTTCTACTTCTTGAACTAAATTAAGGATATTGTCTGACACGTAATATAGCCTCTGGAACAATCCCCTAATATACCAGAGCAGAAATACGTTGACTGCCACAGAAAATATAATTATCACAAATAAACAAACGTGAAGTGGATCAATCATTGTATTCCTCTCTTAGCATTTCTTCTTTATATTCCTCTATTTCTTCTCTTGCGTCTTTAATAAACTCTTTGACCACTTGTCCTACTTTCTGCTCTTTCACAACAGAAACACGAAAAGGTAAAGAAGGGATTCTGATTAGTTCTCCTTCTTTACCACATTCACAAACAGTCAACTTTTCAGAAATAGAGTGGAATATGTCAAATTGGCAGTCACACAGGTCACACCTATAAGTATACTGCGGCATCTTATTCTGCCGTGTCTTGCAAACTTTCTTGCCCACCTAATTTTAAAAGAGGTGGATTCATTACCATCAGGCCGACTGGAGATAGCTTAAATTTGAAACCCTTAAGGACAGGTACGATGTCTGACTGTTCCATTAGCGCTTTTTGCAAAGCCATCATTAAGGCTCCCATGGCCTGATCTGATAGCTGCATATCTTTGTTTTCATTCATTTTTTGATTCCTTTAGTTGTGGCCCCTTCTATTCTGAGCCAGTCGTGCTCTTTGCGAACTTCTAAGTTCTTTTTCCACACTGCTTTTAATATAACCGGATCTATTCCATTTGTCAAGGAAAATTGTGTCAACGCATTTAAATCCTTTGGAAAGCACTTTCCTCCAAACCCATCATGTCCGTCTGGGCCTGGAACCTCAAAGTGGCTTTTTCCCACCCTCTCATCTTGTAAGGCTAGCTTAACAACACTATTATATTGCACTCCCGACGCTTCACAAATTTGTCTCATCTCGTTAGCAAACGAGACTTTAGTAGCAAGGAAAGTGTTAATAAAATATTTGACTGTTTCCGCAGTTTCCCAATCCGTAGTAAAATAATATTTATCAGGAAAAACTGTTTGCAACAACTTTACACACTCTGCGGCATCCTCTGGTTCACCTCCAAAAATCATACGATTACTGTTCTTAAAATCCTCTATATGATTCGCCTCTGTCAGGAACTCTGGGCTAAATACGATTCTCAACTTAGGGTGCCTTCTCTTTATTTCTCTGCACGTACCGGGAAGAACTGTTGATTTTAGTATGATGATATTATTGTTGAAAGACTCCTCAATTTTCGACATTGCTTCAAATATAATTGATAAATCACAGCTACCATCCATGAACATAGGAGTAGGAAGTGCCACAAAAATAACCCTAGCTTCTCTCGTTACGCAAGAAATTGACTGGCAAGTTGATAGCTCTGGCCTCTTATCGTAGATCGCAAAATCGTAATTGCTTTTAAGGTTGTGATAGATCGCCGACCCCACAAACCCATTACCAATCAGGCCTAACTTGTTCTGCTTCATTCCCTTTCCTTCTCCTCGTTCTCTATGAACATTTCTCAATCAAAAACTCAACTCGATGTCCCCAAGTATGTCTCTCCCTAAACAATTCATACGCTGATTCTATTATTTTTTCCCTATCTCTGTCGTTCTCCAGGTAGTAAGTCAATTTCGTCTCAAAATCGCTTAAGTCGTCTTTAAATGTTACACATGTTTCTCCATCTATAAATCCAAGATCACTGTAGGAGTGCTCGGAGTCGCGACAAAATAACAGAGACTTAGAGGCAATTATTTCATAGAACCTTGTTCCCACCAATTGCACAGCAGACGGAGTATTCAGCCATACCTTGGAACTATTGATCAATTTGCCGTAGCCCTCCCCATACAAAAATCTACCAGCATCAGAATTCCACCATATGGACCTGCCCCTGTACACTGACCTCAAAAGCTCGTTATAGACTCTTTCTCGAATGTTCTGAAAATGACTCCCCATTATGCCAGTGTTTTTGTACACTCCGTAATTGAACATGTTTCCAGAGAACCCTATATCTATACTTTTTTCCATCCCATAATCTCTGAAAACATCTGGGTTTGCCGCAAAGGGCAATTGATAGAATTCTTTCGAAGTCTCTTTTCCATACTTTTTGTAATCATGGTGAACAGTAAACCCAATGTCCACCCCCTTCTCTCGAATAAACCTCAGTTTTTGTTCTAAGTTTTTGTACTCCTTATTCAAAATGAAAGCTTTTTTGATGTGCGTACTCTGCAAGTTAAGATCTGCACCATGAATGTTCGAATCATATCCGGCTTCAGAATATGTATCCCTCTCCCAGCCAAAGCCAAATAAGATCAAATCAGGCCCCCCACCTTTCACATCTCTGTAAAGATTTAGTATGTTCTCTATATCATGCGAGCTGGAATATCCTGGCAAGCCTGGCCCATATTGAAGGACTTCAGCTTTTCTCTTCAAAGCTCTTGCAAACTCTTCGTAATAGATGCCTTTTCCAGCAGGCTCCAAAAATAATATCTTCATAAAATACCTCTTCTCACCACATGCTCCCTAAGGGTTGAGTTCTCCATTTCGGATTCGTCAATAAATCTCCTCAAAAGAGCAGAGGAGTTATCACAACTTTCCCTGCTTCTCCAGTCGTCCCAAGCAACCCCTAAACGAGCATATCCGTCATACCCAAAATGAGTATAACCAATAAAAGTCGACTCTTTGCTGCTTTTCAACTCTGCAGACATCGTCCTCAGGTAATGCGTTCTCCATCTCTTGAAAAACAGAACACCATCCTTCTTGTAAAACAAATCAGAGTCCAACTTTGGCCTTAGGTTCTCTATATCTCCTCTTTTGTTCGGGTTCTTTTCCCACAGCTCGGGACCGTCCAATAGGCCAAAGTGGCCCCAAACGCACTTCACCTTCTGCCTTACTATGTCTTCTATGTAATAATCGCTACCTTTTTTCGAGCCCATCCAATCTAATCTTTCCTTCTTGCACCCAGAATCTGGATGGTGGCCTGGCAACCCTCCGTGCTCCATGTAAGTAAACGGGTACTCACCAAAAATATCTTTATATATTTCTAGCCCCTCTTCAAACTTTTCTCTTTTATTGCTCACTTGAGAGTAGCCGTGAAAAGCAATCTCGTGGCCGCGATCCCTCAATTGTAGCATGAAGTCTCTATATTCCGGCTCATCCAGTGCCCCTGTCTCTCCTCTGTAGCAATGGCTAGCCAAATCACTACCATCGTTCTCAAGTGTGCAGAAGACTGCCGTGGTTACTACTATATTGCTTCTGTCCAAGGCCTCAAAGACGTTCTTCATCCTCTCCAGAGTGCCATGGTCAGGATCGTTAGTGAGTATAAAATTCTTTCCCATCTTGTTACCTGACTGCCGAGGACATGCCTGGCTTAAAATCTGCAGACTCTACAATTTTGTCCCAATTCTCATCGAACCAATCGAAGGTCAGCTGGATGCCTTTTTCGAGATTCTTGCTTTTTTCCGGATCAAACTCTAGAACTCTTTTCGCCTTTTCGTTGCTAGCAAGTAATCTTGATTTAGTATCCCAACTTCTCCTCTCTTTGCATAGAATGTTTCCCTCTCTCCCTGCCACAGAATTAATTAATTTTGCTAAATCTATAATTTTCACTTCTTGGCTGGCCGCTAAGTTAAAAGCTTGCCCTGCAACCAACTCTAATGGACGAGTAGCCATCTGAACAAGTCCATCAACAATATCCTCAACAAAGGTAAAGTCTCTTGTCTCTTCTCCGGTCCCCGTTATTGGCAAAGGTTTTCCAATTTTTGCCCAGTAGATAAAGTTTGGTATAACATTTCGGTATTGCCCAGGAACCTCTCCAGGTCCATATGAGTTGAAGAACCTAGCATAGGTAATCGGTAATCCTTTGTTGTGGCGAAAATAGTTTCCATAAATTTCACCCAAACCTTTTGTAACCTGATAGGGAGTAGTTAAGTTCATAAAGTCAGTCTTTTCTTCTACAAATGGCATTTCTTCGTTTCCATAAATCGAACACCCAGAAGAAGCATACACCAACCTATCTAATTTTCCGTACAAAGAGC
>Ga0209535_1002930_pt1 | contig 11067 bp, 9 predicted proteins | sample LinPmetageLP28_FD_184041 | JGI IMG/M metagenome (GOLD analysis project Ga0209535, IMG submission 184041) | Marine viral communities from the Pacific Ocean - LP-28 (SPAdes) (version 2) | ecosystem: Environmental > Aquatic > Marine > Oceanic | place: Pacific Ocean | collected 2009-08-22
ATTAATATTTCACATAGCTAGTAATAGATGGTCTATTGTAGAATTAGAACATGAAGTTATTATAGATTACCTATCACCTGGATTTACTTTAGAAGAACTAGATGACTATCCAGCATCAGGTACTAATAATTTAGATGCTATAACAGTATCATTGGATAGTGCTATATTTATTGGTGGCTTAAGAACAGTAGGTGCATTTGGTACAGATCATAAACTAGGATCTTTTAATGGTGATGCATTAGAGGCTGAGATAGGAACTTCAGAGACAGAATTGTTTCCAATGAATAGATCTTTAGTTACCCATGTAAGACCTATAGTAGATACTACTGCTGCTACAGGAACATTGAGTTTTAGAAACAGAGTTGCTGATACTGCTTCTAATACTGCTGCTGCTAGTATACATGCTACAGGTACAATGCCTTTTCATAAGTCAGCAAGATATTTTAAATTTAACTTAACTATACCTGCAGCTACTACGTGGTCAGATGCACAAGGTATAGATATAGAAGCAATCAAAGAAGGTTATAGGTAATGAGTATATTTGACGAGTTGAGACAAAAGTATAATAATTTGTATTATCCAAATGCAGGTGAGAGACAGTTTCAAGCTGTAAGAAATAATCTTACTAAAGATATTTTATCAGATCAACTTGAATCAGCTAGACAAGAATACAAAAGTTTATTATCAGGTACAGGTTTTAATGCAAGAAGTGTAGATGCAACTAGAGCTGGTCAACAACAAGAATTTTCTATTGATCCTGTAACTGGACAAACAATTCTTACTACTCCAGAATATATGAGTGGATTTAGATCTGATGAAACAGATTTTTTACCAGGTGGTAGTACTTATCAAACTGGTTTTGATTCAGGTGAAAGTGTAATTGATCCTGTTACTGGTTTACCTAGAGAAGTAGTAGCAGATACAACAACAGGTTTAGTTGGTCAAGGTGCTATACAAGCTCAAGGTGGAGGATTTGCTAATCAAGGTCGTGGACGTGAAGATAGAGTTGATCCTGTATCAACACCTAGAGGTTATGATCCTTATGGTACATTTAATATGGCTAATCCTAATCCTCTTACATCAACTGCATTAGGTTTAATTGGAGCAGTTACAGGTATACCAACAGGTTTATTTTCAGGCATTACATCTGGTTTTGCTAAACAAAAACTTAAAAATACTTATGGTATAAATAATAATGATATTGATAGTATTAATAAAAATATAGAAGATGGTATGTCATTAGAAGATGCTATGGATAAATTTAGAGAAACATCTGAAAAACATAAAATTGGTAGAGATCTTATTGGTACTGGTGAAATAGATCCAGGCTTTGGTTTAGTCAGTGATGATAAATTAAGAGACTTAACTAAAAAAGCTGAAGATGATTTTGATAGTTTCTTAGATGACTATGATGATGGTGTTTATGCAGATCCTGATAAAGGAAAAGATAAACCAGATGATAATAATCAAGGTGTAGATACTACAGGTGGTTTTCAAGATGATGATGCTGGTGGTTATCAACAAGGTCCAGGAGGACAAGGTGGTAATAATCAAGGCGGTGGTGGTGGCTTTCAAGGTGGAGCTAATCCTTCTGGTAAAGGTCAATATGGTGGTAGATAATGGCTAGTAAACAAAACTTAGAATATGTTTATAACTATCCTGCATATACTTTAGAAGGGATACTACTATCACAATATGAGTTTCAATTAGTAGCAGAGGATGTTGTAAATCAATTAGTACGATATCATAATGTAGAAAATCAGGAGGTAGCTGCATGGTTTCTGACGTAGATCAATGTAGAAATTGTGAACATAGTTGTCATTGTGGTAATGGTGGTGTCTGTGTTTCTTGTAAATGTGCTAACTGTGAACATAATCCATTAGACGAATTTTGGAAAAAACTTAGTGATGGCTTTAAAGAAAGTGTTCAATAATGGCTCATACCTACAAAAATTCTAAAGTAGATCTTACTACTACTAATGCTACTGCATTAATTACTGTAGCAGAAGGTTCTACTATTATTATAAAATCTATTGTAATATGTGAAGATAGTAACAATAATGATAGTATATCATTAACAATAGTAAATGGAGATGATACCTTTCAGTTTTTAAAAGATACTTTTGTTGGAGCTAAATCTACTATACAAGGTATGGGTGGACATAATGCTACACTAGTATTAGGTGAATCTGATATACTTAAAGCTACTGCTGCAACTGCAAATAGACTACACGTGATAACAAGTTATTTAGAAATTACATGACAACAGCTGTACTTATACCTACAGAAAATGTTAAAGAAGCTGAACCTTTTGTTCTAGAATCTATAGAAAAAGCATTAAAGTATTCTGGTAATCATTATAATCTTAAAGATGTAATGGATTTAATCTATGATAATAAAGCACAACTTTGGATATTATGGAATGAAGATAAAAAAGATAAATATCAAGGTTGTATTGTATCTAAAGTAATAACTAGACCTAATACTAAATCTCTTAACCTATTTATTGTAACAGGTAAGAATAGAAAGTTATGGCAAGACAAAATAGAAATAATAGAAAAGTGGGCTAAGCAACAAGGCTGTACTCATTTAGAAACATATGCACGACCAGGCTGGTCTCGCATTCTTAAACAACATAATTATAAAGTAACGCATTACTTATTAGAAAGAAAATTGGAGGAATAATGTATGTCATTTGGAAATGATGATCCACAAATAACCGAAATCACAGGCGGTATATATGAAGGTGCAGAACCTTATATAACAGATATTATGTCAGAAGCTGCTCGTTTATATGGCAGTGATGTTGGCAGAAATTATTATCCTGGATCTACAGTAGTTCCATTTGCACCAGAAACTCAAGCTGCATTAGATTTAGCTAAAGCAGAAGGCATGAATCTTACTGGTGGTAGCAATATGTATAATCTTGCAGGTAGTGCTTATGGTGGTATGGCATCTGGTGCTGCAGGTGATTCATACATGAATAGAGGTTTAGGTGCTGGTATGGGAAGTTCATACGGAAATCGTGGATTAGGTATGGGTTATGGATCTGCTGATCCTGGTAGAGATGCTTATTCTGAAATACAACCTCAAGGTGATTATTTATCTAGTGTTAGATCTGGAATACTTAGTGATGTTATGGGAGATGTACAATCTTCATTTGGTGGTATGGGTAGAACAGGAACTAGTCCAGGCGCACAGCAAGCTGTAAGTAGAGGATTTAGTCAAGCCTATGCACCTATTGCTCAAAGTGCTGCAGAAGCAGAAAGACAAAGACAATTAAGTTCTAGAGAATCTGCTATTGGTAGACAGTTTACTGGTGGTAGAGAAGCTATGGATAGATTATTTAGAGGAAGCCAAGCAGATATTGGAAGAGAACAGCAAGCAAGAGAAGCACAATTTAATAGACAATATGGTGCATCACAAGCTGACATTGCTAGAGAACAACAGGCTAGAGAAGCTATGTTTGGAAGAATGGGTACAGGAGCTGCTGGTTTAATGAGTACACAAGATGCAATGGATGCTAGACGAGCTAGAGGCATAGGTGGTATTGGTGAAGTAGGTAGTGCTTATGAAGATCTTGCAGGTAGAAACTTACAAGATAGATTAAACAGATTTCAGTTTGAACAAGAGTCTCCATACAAAAGATTAAATGCTTTTATTGATCCATTAGTTTCTATAGCTGGACTAAGAGGTCCTAGTTATGAATACTCACAACCTGCTAATAGATTAAATCAAGCATTTGGTGGACTACAAATGGGTAGCTATTTAGGTAGAGACTTTGGTGGTTATGGTGGCATGAGTGGTAGTAACATAGGTGGATTACTTGGTGCTGGCGCAGGATACTTTTTTGGATAGGAGATTATAATGGACGAATTTGACATATTAGATTATTTAGATACAGGCTCTGGTATATTACCAATGCAAATAGAAAACATAGTTGGTGGTGGCAGTACTGCTAATGTAGGAACTCCTATTAATAGACCTTATGGTTCTTCTAGTGGAGGTAGTGAAGTTGCTGGTGGCGGTTTTGCTTTTCCTTTAGCTTTAGGTTTAGGAACAGGAACTGTTGCAGCAGGATCAGGTTTACTTGCTTCTTCTGGTAATAAAAATTTAAGCAAAGCTGAACAAAGATCACAATCTAGAATGAATCAAAGAGGAGATTTATTTAGACCACAACAAGATTTTTTTGATAAATATATTTCTGGTAGAAAGAGTGATCCTATTGGTAAATTATTTAGACCAGTAGTAAAAGAAAAATTAGGTATTGAATCTAAAAATACAGGTAGTCCTTTTAAAGGTACTGCACCACCTATATCAAAAGCAAAAACAACAGAAGCAGGTCCAAACTTTGACCTTACAGATATAGATCAATTAATGAAACCAGATGTACCACCTAAAACATTTAAACAAAAAATTGGTGGTGTATTAAATAATGTAATGGATGCTATTAATAATCCTGCACAAAACGAACAATTTTATCGTGGTCTAAGAGCATATATAGATGGTAAGAATGGTTTAACTATTGGTGAAACATTATTAAAAGAATCTAAACTTAGTAAAGAACAGTACAAAACAATGTTTGATAATGCTTATAAGTTATCACAGATTAGAAAAAATAATGCTTATGCTGATGCACAAGACGCTAAAGCATTAGGTACAGGTAATGTAACTCCAGGTGCAAAATTAGCTGAAGGATTAACTTATTCTAATTTAACAGGTCAAATTAAAAATCGTATTGTTGCAAAATATTTTGGAGATGGAGAAGCTCCTGATACACAGTTAGACTCTTTATCTGGTCAAATGGTACAAGATGTTAATACTTTAGTTCTTGCTGGTTTAGATTTAAATCAAGCAATAGATAGAGTTATGAATAAAGCTGAAACTCAAGGAGCATTATCTAAAGGTAAAATCCAAGAACGTAGATTTATGTTTGATAAACAAATACCACCACGTGCTGATGCTAGTAAATATACAGAACAACGTAAATCTTTAAAAGTATTAATGGCTAATCCTAAAAACAAAGATTATACAGAAGAAGAAATTAGAACTTATGTAAATAGTTTACCTAATACAATTCTTGTTGACTAATGGCAATAGATTTAGGACCAGGTATAGATTTAGGATTAGGTATTGATTTAGGTAAAGGTATAGACTTAGAAGGAGCAGATATTAATCCTAATCAAATTATACCACAACAAGAACCAAAAGGTTTTTTTGCAACATTAAGAAATCCTATTGAGTTAATGCGTTATGAAAGTTTACCTATTGCTGCATATCAATATGCTAGTGGTAATACTAAAGAAGTACAAGCTAAGAAAGCTCAAGATTTTATACAAGATAATCCTACCTTACAAGGTACTCCTGAATATATGGAAGCTGAAGCTGTATTAGAAAGATATGGTTATGCTTTGTCTGAACAACCATTTAGTTTAGAAGCATTACAAGCTGCAGTTAAAACTAATCCAGGTGCAATGGCTGGTGAATTTGTAAATGCATTTATGGCAGATCCATATTTATTGTTTACACCATATGCATTAGGTGGCAATGCATTAACTAAGTTTATGCAAGCTAATAATATACTTGCTAAAGTTCCTCGTATACAAAGAGGTGTAGCTATAGGTACAGCTGCTGTTCCTGAAGCTGCAGCATATTCTACTGTTATGCAACTAGGTGAAAAAGGTGAACTTGATGCTAATAGAGTAGCTGTTGAAACTGCAATAGGTGGAGCTGGTGCTTTAGGACTTGGTATGTTATGGGGCGGATCTATGAATATTATAGGTCGAAGTACAAATGAAGCTAGAGTAACTAAAGAAACTATGCAAGCGTTACAAGAAAGAGCTAATCGTGGAGAAACAGAAGCTATTTCTGAACTTAGTGATTTTGCTATAGGTCCAAGTGGTATACCTAATAACTTTGCTAAACAATTAGACAAGAACTTAAATAGAATAAGTGAAAATAATTCTTATAGTAATAAAACTACTAGAGCTATACAAAATGAAGTAGAAGAAACTATAGCTGAAAATACTAACAAACTTATAAACTATAACAATGAAACTACTTTAGCTAAAAAAATATATGATAAAACTGTTGGTCCAGTAGTTGCTACTACTGTATTTGGCACTGGTGGTTATATTGGTACAGGTGAAAAAGAAGGTGCGTTGTATGCAGGAGCTACTGCACTAGCATTAACTTCATTTGGTAAAGTTTCTAGTGCTTCATTTAAAAGATACAAAGATGTACAAGCAGGTAAAAATTATGTTAAGAATGTAGTCACTCAAGATGATTTTGCTGTATTCAGAAAAGAACTTAAAGATGCTGGTATTAAATTAGATGATACAGGTATTGCTCCACAAATAAATTTTTATAGAAGTAATGCAGCTAAACGTAAAGACTTTGCTGAACTAGGTGAATTAAAAAGATTAGTAGATTTAAAAGGACCAGCTATTAGTCGTTATGCTATAGATGGTGTAGATCAGTTTGTTAAAGTAGGTAATGCTACATCTAGAAGATTGAATCAATTATTTCGTAAAGAAAATCCTGTTACTAAAGATAGAGAGTTACATGTATTAGATTGGATACAAGGTAATAAAAATATTAAATTATCAACTGATGAATTAAGAGCTGCAACTACTGCACAAAATTACTTTAGACAAATGCATAAAGTTATATCTGAAGATGAAGATTTATTACTAAGATTTAGAAACAATTATTTACCTGGCTTCTGGCAAACATCAGCGTTTGATTCTGAAGAAGCTATAATGAAACAACTACAATCTTTTTTAACTGAAAGTTCTTCTATACAACAATATAAAGGTAGACTTGGTGCAGAAAATAGTAAAATTATTAATAGTTATGCAGAAGGTATAGCCAAAGGATTAAAACCTAGAAGTACAAATCTAGGAGATATTATACAAGTATATAATAATGCAGTTAATAAAGCATTAGCTGAACGTAGAGTAGTTAAATTATTTTATAATACAGATATAAATGGTCGTGTTACTTCTAAAGGTGATAACTATAAATTTATGTATGATGAATTACCTACTGGTGTTAATGCAGGAGACTATATAAAATTTAGACATCCAGCATTTGAAGCGCATAGTCCTAAAAATGCAGCAACATTAAAAGATATTAATGCACAAATTAAACAATCAGATCTACCAGTTAAAGATCAGTACGAATTAAAAAAGAAACTAACTGATGAAGCATATGCAGATGGTAGAATGGTAGAACCATTTGTATTTAAAGAAGCTGCAACACATCTAAAGTTTATGTTTGATGCTACAGAATCTAAAGGTTTACATAGAGCTATATCAAATATTAACTTCTTACAAAAAAGATTTAGTGTAGGTTATTCTTTCTTTCATGCTGCAGCTCTTATGGAGTCTATGATATTTGCAGGTGTAGGAGTTACACGTGCATTGAATGTACCTATATCTTATTTTAGACCTAAACAAAACTCGGCTAAAAGAATGATTAATGAAGGTGGTAACTTTGATGATTATGAAGCTGGTCTTAAAGCTGGTGTAATATTTTCACATCCTGATGATATTGGACATCATGCATTTTATGATACAGTACAAGGTGCTAATAGACTTGCAGATAGAACTGGTAGTCCTTTAGTTAAATGGACTGTAGATAATGGTATAGATAAATTAGTAACAAAACCATTTAAGTTTATTGATGATGTTACTTGGGATCATGTTTATAACTCAGGTAAGTTATATACCTTTCAAACAGCTAGACATAAATTATTAAAAGATCCTGCTAATAAAGATATACCATTAGTAGAGTTAAATAGAAAAGCTGCACAATTTACTAATGATGCATATGGTGGTTTAAACTGGAGACAGTTATACGAAGATATTGAAAATCCTATTATGAAATCTTTAGCAGGTAAAATGCTAACAGTATCTGGTAGAAGAAATATGCAGTTATTAATGTTTGCACCTGACTGGACTATTGCTAACTTAAGAATATTAGGTAATGCTTTACCTGGATTTAATAAAGATCCAGTAGCTAGAAAACTATATCAAGCCTATGCTATTAGAGCTGGTTTAATATATGCTACATTTGGTAGTGCATTACAATATATGTTTACTGGTAAATCATTACTAGAAAACAAAGACCCAACTAAAATAGACTTGGGTAATGGAGACACAATGGTTTGGTCTAAACAATTAATGGAACCGTTGCATTGGGCTGTACACCCATATAAAACCTTAGTATCAAAACAAGGTAGTACATTAAAATTAACACAACAATTATTATTTAACAAAAAGTTCTTGACAAGCCCTTATCCTAGTCCTATCAGTGAAGAAGATTTATTTTCTCTGTATAGAGCTAGAGATTACGGAGAACAAATAGGTAAATCTTTTTTACCATTTGCTATCAGAGGTGTTGTTGAGAAATTGCAAAAAGATGATTTACATTATCAAGATGCTATCAATGTTATTATAGGACAATTTGGACACCCTATTTACCCAGAAGGTAAAAAGTACAAATATCCAGGACTTAACATAAATTTAGATTAACTAGGAGAATAAAACAATGGCTGGAACAGGCGTAGGAAAATTTAGTTCAACAGCGAGTAACAATACAAGTAACTTGACTGTAAACTTTGCAGAGAACATGGCACCAAGTAATGTCAATAATGCTGCAAGAGAACTCATGGGACACATGAGAGACATGTATGAACAACTTGGAGACGGATACTTTGAGTTTGGTGACGGAGATGGTACATATACAGTAGCACGTGGTGATGCTGATACTATTACTATAACTTCATCAGCAGACATATCAGGTATATATTTTGCAGGTAGAAAGATTAGAATCACTGATGGTGGTGCTAATGTGGTTGAAGGCACTATTGCCTCATCTTCTCACTCATCTACTACACAGACTGTAAACTTAACAGGTATCTCGTTAGCTTCTGGCACTCCTACCAAAGTTGAACTAGGTATAGATACTGCTGCGTTTGGTGGTCGAATTATCCTGGATGACGATGGTGATACTTATATTGAAGCTCCTACTGATGATACTATTGATATCTATGTAGCAGGTGCTAAAGACTTTGTAATCACAGCCAATACATTTACTGCTGAATCAGGTAGTACAATAGCTGCACAAGCTCTTACAGCTACTACAGGTGCATTTACTAATCAAGTTACAATCTCAACTGCTGGTGTAGACCCACAATTACAATTAATATCAACAGAAGCAGGAGCAACACAAGCTCCTATACTTGACCTTTATAGAAATTCTAGTAGTCCTGCTGACGCTGATGTTTTAGGACAAATAAATTATTATGGTGAAAACTCTGCTGATGAAAAAATAGATTATGTAAGAATAAGAGCTTTCATTGAAGATGTTACAGATGGTGATGAAGCGTCTGGCTATTCTATTACAACTTATACTGCAGGTTCACAATTTGGCAGAATGAACATTGACGAAACAGTTACTGTATTTAATGAAAATTCAGCTGACGTAGACTTTAGAGTAGAATCTAATGGTAACGCCAATATGCTATTTGTTGATAGTGGTAATGACCACGTTAATATAGGAACATCTTCTGATTTAGGTGGTGTGTTAAACGTAAATGGTCAAACTGTTATTCTAACTACTGACAACTCTGATACACTAACATTAGTATCAACTGATGCTGACGCAAGTGTCGGGCCTAATTTAAGATTATACAGAAGCTCAAGCTCACCCGCTGATGATGATACTACAGGTGCAATTAATTTTATAGGTCGTAATGACAATTCTCAAGATGTTACTTATGCATCAATTAGATCCTTTGCTGTTGATGTTTCTGATGGATCTGAAGATGGATTGATTGCAATAAGTATACCTGTAAATGGTACTTCTAAAGATTTTGTTAAAATGGGTATTAATGAAACTGTCTTTAATGAAGATAGTGCCGACCTAAACTTTCGAGTAGAATCTAATGGTAATGCCAATATGTTATTCGTTGATGGTGGTAATGATAAAGTTGGTATTGGTAATGCCGCACCTGCTAATACATTAGATATATCTGATACTGCGGCAACAGATAAAACACTTAGACTAGGACAATCAAGCGGTACAGCTAATGCTAGTGCTACTATAAAAATAGCTAGTGGCGGTACAGGTAATGCAATGCTTCGTTTTGATTATGAAAGTAATGAAGATAGAGCAAGAATTGGAGTAACAACTTCAGGACAAGCATTACAATTCTTTACTGCTGGTGATAATGAAAGAATGAGAATATTAGCTGGCGGTCAAATTTCAACAGGCGGAGAAGATAATCCTGATCCAGGTTCTGGTGGATTATGTCTACAACAAGGTGCAATTGATAGTTCCATTATGACTTTTAAATCTTCTGATGTTGCCCACGGTATAACTAATACTGCTGAAACTGATACCTATGGTTTTTTTCAAAAAGTAAATGGAGCTTCTGGTGGTTTAAAAATGTTTGGATTTTCAGAAGGTGAAAGTGCATTACAAATTGATGCAGATTATACTACAGACAATACTACTAAAGGTACTGGAGCAACTTGTCCATTACAATTTAACATAAGAAAAAAAGATGGTACTGGTACTGGTTCTCCAGGTGCTGATGCTAATATGTTTTCTGTAACAAATAATGGTCAAACTAAATTTATTGTAGATGAAGATGGAGATATACATAATGACGGTTCTGTAACTGCTTACGATAATTATGAAGATGCTCAATTAGTAAGAGCTTTTGATTTATCTCATGGCAAAGGTGTTATTGATTCTAAGTTTGATAAATTTATATCTTACAATCACGAAGCATTAGCGGATATGAAACTTGTCGGTAGAGAAGAAGATGGCACACCAAATCATTTTGTAAATGTAACTGGTATGCAAAGACTTCACAATGGTGCTATTTGGCAACAGTATGAAAAAACTGAAAAACTTGCTAACGCAGTATATGAACTTGCTAAAGCAGCAGTTGGTGAAGAAAAAGCCAATGAGATACTAGAACAAAACGAAATTAAATTATTAAACTAAGGAGAAACAAATGGCAATAACAGCAAATATGACAACTCACGATGGC
>Ga0209535_1002931_pt1 | contig 11060 bp, 17 predicted proteins | sample LinPmetageLP28_FD_184041 | JGI IMG/M metagenome (GOLD analysis project Ga0209535, IMG submission 184041) | Marine viral communities from the Pacific Ocean - LP-28 (SPAdes) (version 2) | ecosystem: Environmental > Aquatic > Marine > Oceanic | place: Pacific Ocean | collected 2009-08-22
AAAAAAGACCTCTACTAGTAGAGGTCTTAAAGCTGGAGCCACCTGACGGACTCGAACCGTCGACCTACTGATTACAAATCAGTAGCTCTACCAACTGAGCTAAGGTGGCTTAAATTATTTCGTCGACCAGCCCTAATAATAAACATTTCTTAGAATCAAACCAAAGATCATGTTTAAGAATTTCATTAAGCTTTTTCATAGGTACTTTGGTATATTCTTTATATATAGCCTTAATAGTCTCCATTAAATGCTTATTATTCTCCATATCATCTTCTAGCTCTGTATATCTACCATAGGCCCCAGCGGAGAGCTGGTGAATTAACATCTTTGAATACTTACCGATATATCTCTTTGCACAAGCAACAGATATAATAGTAGCAGCTGATGCTGCAGCTCCTTCGATATATGAGTGTACTTCACTATTAAGATTTCTTATTACATCTACAGTAGCGAGCCCTGCGAACAGAGACCCACCGTAAGAATTAATATGAAGTCTAATAACCGGTTTAGATTCTATAAATAGCCCTGTAACAGCTAGTTTACGATCTAATTCATAAAGCACAGTATTTAACTCTAGAGCGTTTGATTCTGTAATATCTCCGTAAAAATAAACATTATTCTCTACCACTCGAGTAACACCACCACCACTTGAAGCTGCAGTAGTATTAATAATTAAAGGCTGGCTCATAGGCTCATCCTGCTCTTCAGTCTCCGCGACTGCGTTATATTTCCATTTCATAAATTTAACTTTCACACGCTGCACACTCGTTTAATGAGCGAGATAATTCTTGCGCGGGGTTTGCACTTCGTTGATAATAAAGCGACTTAATACCATTCTGCCAAGCCCATACAAGTAATTCATTTACCTCTTTAGGTTTTGTGTTTGGTGGTACCATCATATTAATTGATTGACCTTGATCGATATATTTCTGCCGTTGTGCGGCTTGAATAAGTATTTCCTTTTGAGATATCTCACCAAAATTCTTAAATACTTCCTTTTCATGATCTGTAAGGAACTTTAAGTGTTGCACCGATCCTCCCTTTTCCAATATACTTCTCCATGTAGGGTTATCATTCTTATCATAGGATTCTAGAACCTTTGTAAGTTCCGGATTTTTATAAGTAAACTTACCTTTGGCTAGATCCTTTGTAAAGTAATTACTATTAAGAGGTTCAATTGATGGACTAACTTGACCGAGTATAAAGGAACTACTGGTGGTTGGAGCTATAGCTACTAAACAACTATTACGTAAGCCATAACCTTCCATTAATGATGGTATGCCATACTCTTGAGCCATTTCACGTGATGCATTTATAGTACGCTCTTCTATGGTCTTAAAGATAACTGAGTTTTGAAGTTTTGCTTCCATAGACTCAAAGGCAATACTCTCTTGCTGTAAGTATGAATGCCAGCCTAAAACTCCTATACCTATAGCACGTTGCGTGACGGCAAACTTATGAGGAGCTTCCATGTTCTTAATACCTCTAGTTTTGTTAATAAACTCAGTCATAACTGCATCTAGAAAATAAGTTAATGTCTCAATAGCATCTGTTTCAATAATCTCTGCCCACTTAGCTAGATTCAAAGAGGATAAATCACAAACAAACGATTCATCTTCTTCTGTAGAAAGAAAGATCTCTGTACATAGATTAGAAGCATTGATACGCTTATCTTTATCTTTATATACTTGTGGGGCATTATTATTTGCGTTATCAGAAAAGAATATATAAGGGTAACCAGACTCATACCTCTTCTTAATTACCTTCCCCCATATACCACGTTTATGCTTATCACCTGCAACCATATCTTCCATCCACTCATCACTAACAGTTACTCCAATAGACAGATCTTGAATAGAATTACCTTCACCTCTAATACCTAAAAACTCTTCTATGTCTCCGTGATCAATTGGTAAGTAAGCTGCAAATGAACCTCTTCTAACATTACTCTGTGAAATGTAATTAGTTAAAGCATCAAAGACAGTCAACTGATGATGTACACCGGTTGATGTACCTCCAGTTGAGATCTCTGCGCCTCTGCATCGAACATCACCAAAGTATGCAGAAGTACCTCCACCTACTTTAGACATAGTACCAACCTCAGCAATCTTACCTAAGATCTTCTCCATATCGTCAGGAATATAAGATCCGAAGCAAGATATGGGAAGCCCTCTATCACGTCCAAAATTTGACCATATAGGAGATGATAGAGAGTAAAATCCTCTATGCATATAATCGATGAATTTGTCAGCCCATCCTTCGATACCAAGATACTCTTGCGCTTGCTGCGCTATATCTTTAATACGATCTTCAGGCGTCTCACCAGGGAGTAAGTAACCTCTTTCGAGAAACTTACGCGAGTTTTCGTTAAGCCAGTAAATATCACTCATGTTAATAAAGTCTACTAGAAGAGATCATCTTCATCAAATGACTGACTCTTCTTAGAGTACTCTACAGGTCTAGAGTGAAAGAAGTCAGTCATATTGTTACCGAGTAGCTCTTCTTCGAACCACATTGTAGCCTCTAATAAGTTATTATCAACTTCAAACACAGGTTTAAATCCTATTTGTTCTAAAGAAGAATTAATACGATTCTTAATAAACTCTTTAATTGTTTGTGCATCTAAACCTGGCTCGTTAATACCATTTATCATCCAGTCAACAATTTTAGCTTCAGAGTTATACGCTTCAACAGCTTCACCTCTAATACGTTCTTCAAGATCTTCATCAAATAACTCTGGAAGCTCTTCACGTATGGTGTTAATAATCTTAGTACCAACTAACCCGTGAATATTTTCTTCATTACGAGTATATTTTACTTGCTGGTCTGTATCTTTAAGGACATTCTTATATCTTGCAAACCAGTTAATAACATAGAACTGTGAGAATAAAGATACATTTTCTACAAACAATGTAAATAGAGTAAGCGCGTATAAGTATTGCTTCTTTGAACTACTATAGAACTTATGAGTATACTTACGTAAATAGTTAACCCGACCCTGAATAAAGTCGAGTTTTAAATTCTCTTCAAACACATCTTCCATATCAAGGACTATAAGAAGTCTTTCATATGCGTTATTATGAATCACTTCAGTATTAGCCATTACATAGCCTAAGTCTTGAAGCGCGGGATGTGGAAGATTCTCTCCTAGTTTAGCCCAGAAAGTTTTAACAGCTACCTCAATTTGACCGATAGCAGATAATACTCTTACGATAATTTCTCTCTCTTGATCATTAAGCTCTGTCTTAAATTGCTGTACATCTGACGTAAAAGAGAACTCTTTATCTGTCCAGAACCCATTATGCATAGACTCTATGAACTGCTCTGTCCACGGGTAACGGTTTGGCTTACGAGATAGCTGTTCCGTAAAAATATTTGTTTCCATTATACTATATTATTATATGGCTGTGACTGACTTTAATCCTCCATTTGGTAATGTAAATATTTTCATAACATTCACACCACCTTCCAATACTGTAACGGTTACCGTATCACCTACTACAATTGGTGAAGATATAACATTACCGCCTGTAGATATAATTCTATGTAGTTGTCCTGTCTCTGCATCAAATACTTTAATAGTATTACCAGAGCCTAATTGTGCGGTAAAGATTTTCTTATTCATAATTCCTAATATTATTTATAAACTCAAGCACGTTAGGATCGGATTTATGGGTAGCAAAGTTCATTGTATTTGAAATTCTTTTGTTTTTGCTTGAGCCTCTAACTCGATGAAAGTCAATTAGTTCCTTAATAGCTTGAGAATCATCACCAGGTAAGTCAGCTTCCTCAACATTTAAAATATTTCTTATTTCTTGTACGGAGTATCCCTTGTTTAAATACGTCTTAGCCTTCTTAGTTATAAAGAATTTCTTAAGGGAATCTTCATCTCCATACTCTGTTACCTTTGTTTCAAAGTAGTCTTTACCGAATGTATACTGATTACCAGTAACTAAACATTTAATTTTTCTAGACATATATTAATCTTCCCAAGGAAATACTAACCAGTTATCATCTTTAACTTCAACACCATAATGATCTATTACATTCTTACTACCTTTTTTAGTAAAAAGGGCAGCATATCTAACAAACTTAAATTTGGTACCTATTAACTCTTTTACCTTGGTAAAGGTTTTACCTGAATCACATATATCATCTATAACTAAAATTTTGCTATTCTCTGGTAAAGCATCAAGATCAATATCTTGAATGATCTTGAACTCACCTCGACGCTTACCTTTATATGATTTTACGTTATACGTAAGTAAATCAGCATCAAACATATGACTCATTATAGTAGCAGGTACTAAACCTCCGCGCGCGATACCTATAACATGAGTAAAGTCTCTACTATTTAGCTTAAATCTTAATGCGAGCGTCTTAGTAAGAAAATTTATTACATCGTAATTAATAATTGTTTCCTTCATTTAGTATATTATATACTGATTTTTGAATTATTCAATTAAATATAAGTAGTAATGGATGAATATAATAAGTTGAGAGAAATTTACGAAGGTACAGTCTATAGTACAGAGTTTACCCCTTCTCCATATAACCAGACCTATGATAGCCCGAATGCTAGATTCGGAGCTAGACAGGGTGGACCGTCATATAGTAAAGGCGCTATACCTACTGCTTATCCCGGAGGCGGGGCTTCTAATACATATGCAATGGGAAGAGTACCACTCAATAGTGATGAAGAGAGTGATCCTGTAGTAAATAAAATCGAAGACCTAATGAAGACAGCGTATGAAGATGAAATGATGTATGCTGTTCATATGTTAGGTGAGCTTAAAGCTTATATTGAAGATCTTCAAGAGTCTTCGTAGGCTTTATTAGCAAGAATATCTGTAAGTAAGTTTATAATATAGCATGTCGCAGCGCTATATAATCCAAATAGTATACTTTGCTTTATAAGAAGACCACACCAGAAGCCTGTACATAAAGCGCATGATAGTAGTTCATTAATTATACTATAACGATCTACTAACCACTTACGTGGAGTGTTGAGGATTGTACCATACATAAGAATATGACACAATCCATAAGATGCAAAAGTGAATAATACTAGATTATCCATTATCACCTATAGCTTCGACAGGACAACCTTCTAATGCATCTTGACAAAGAGCATGCTCTTCTTCATTTTCTGGTTGCTTATAAACATATGAGTAACCCTCGTCATCTTCTCTTTGAAAGTTATCTGGTGCTAGCTCACGGCAAAGATCACAATCTATACAATCCTCATCAACGTAAAATTTACCTTTCACGTTTTCTGAATTTTTATTTTCTACGTCAGCCATTACCCGTTTAGTAGTTGTTGGTCCTCATTAATAGTCTGTACAGCGTCACCCATTAATGAGAGTTCTTCTTTCTTTACTATAATAGAATTACCATCATCGTCAGTTACTTTATATGTATCGTCATCGATTTTCTCAACTACTGGGCAACCTTTCTTACCGCAGCATACCTTAACTTTATTTTTTTCTATTTTCTTTATCATAATTATAATGCAGCTCTAAGTGCTGCTTTAATTTTTTCTTCTGCTCTAGTATCAACATCATCTTTACGACCAGGTGAAATTTCACGGTGCGTTGTAACTGTTGATAAGTCTTTAGGCCATCCCCATTTTTTAAACCTAGGTAGCAGCCATTCAACAGCAGATGCTACTTCATCATCAGAGAGCTCTCTTGTTTTTGTATTACCTGATACAGCTAGCCCTAATAAGAAACCATTACAACCACCTCGGCCTTTAAATCTAGATTTACCTGCATGCCAGCATCTACGATCGTCTTCTGCAAAAGCTGTACGACTACCATCTGTATCAATTATACAGTGATACGATACATTTGATACATCCTTTAATATCCAACTAACAGAACCTCCGTAAGAACCGGAGGAGTGATGAATGACAACCCCCTCTGGCTTAATTCTCGAGCTACTTATATTTGGTGATGGTTTGAATACTTCGGGATATGCTCCACCTGCTTTGGCTGAAATAACAGCAGGTGGTGACTTTTTCTCACCGATACCTAAATCTTCAGCAATAGCTTTTGCTGTATTAGTACCATAAGCACCATCGGGTAGCGAACCTACTTTCTGTTGAATAATAGCTGTAAGCTCCTTTTCAGTAAAGTTTAATTTTTTGATAATACCTAAAGCTGTATTTTTACCGTAAATGCCATCAGCACTTACCCCTATTTTAGTCTGTATCTCTTTAGTAATAACTCTTAATGACATGTAACTATTTATAATAATATGCGGAAAATTATACTTATTTAATAAATATTATTGATATGGAATTCATTATACAATTTGTACAAGATCAGCCGTGGTTTGGAGTAGCAGCAGCAGCTGTTCTACTTGCCTCATCTATTACAGCTCTTACACCTACTCCTAAGGAAGGTACATTTTTAGGTAAAGTATATAAGGTTATTGAAGTACTAGCGCTTAATATTGGTAAGGCTAAAGAGAAAGCCGCTGCTAAAGAAGCTGCTAAGAAAGCTAAGAAGTAATTCTAGTAGTATGTTAGGTTTAGTTAAAACTGCTTTGGCAGCATTAAGTGCTTATTTGCAATTACGCAATAAGGCATTCTACTATAACATTACACAAGAATCAAGAAACAAACAACAAGATATTATCAATGAAATTGAAAGTTTGCGTAACAAGCGCAGCAGTGCTGCTACTGAGCGCGCTGACCTCTTGCAGTCCCAGCTCCTCGCTGAAAAACAGTACATTAAACATATATCAACCTTCTACAATAGTATTGACCCCAGCGGTGACAGTACAGACTAAAGAAGGTCAGTATACACCTCAACAAGAGGAAATCTGGCATTCAGATAAAAGGTATAGAGACTTAGAGAGAAAGTTATATTATTCAGAATAACACAAAGCCGAGCTTAAGCTCGGCTTTTTTTTAATCTCACTTACCTTGACCTCTATATTTTTTCTGATAGTTTTTAGAGTGTTTATGATTTGAGCTTCTAGTCTTAGCCACTACACCTGGACGCTTCTTTTTCTTACGATCTTGTTTTGTAATTTTATTAACTGCCATACAATTATAATAGAGGTAAGATTTGTTTATTCAACGTATTTATATAAATATAAGTATGGTTAAGTTTGTAACGCTATTTGCTATACTAACAGTTAACTTATTCTCCCTCGAAGTTGACCATAGTAATAATATTGATAAAATTATTTCTAATGATTTAAAGTATAAGAAACTATCAATGCCTAAAAAATCATCTGATGATGTATTTGTTAGAAGAGCTTTTCTTGATATTGTAGGTAGGATACCAACATATGAGGAGGGTATTGAGTTTAAAAAATATAATGATAGAGAAGAATTAGTTAAATATCTTATTAACTCTCAAGGCTATAATGAGTCGATGTTTAACTTTTACGCTGATAATCTCAGATTGAAAAAAAGACTTAATGGTAATGTATCTGGAGAGACATACATTACCTGGGTTAGAGAGGAAATTAAAAAGAATACCCCATATAATATATTAGTTAAAGATATTTTAACTGCTCAAGGTACGATATATTCTAATCCAGCTGTTGGTTATTTTTTACGAGATGAAGGTATGTTACTTGATAATGTATCTAATACATTCCAAGCATTTGCTGGTATGGATGTCTCTTGCGCTCAATGCCATGATCACCCATTTGATGATTGGTCACAGATGGAATATTATGAAATGAGTGCTTTCTTTACAACAGTCAATACACGAAGTACAGGTGGTATGCGTAAGGAATATCAAAGACTTCGTAAGGAAGCTGAAGCAACTGATAAAGCTAAAGAAACAAAAGGCGCTCTTAATGAGATAGGTCAGTTCTGGCAACAAGGAGGGTATCGTAATAATGTCGATAGTGATCTTAAGAAAGTACTTACATTACCACACGACTATAAGTATAGCGATGGTGATCCAGGAGAAGTTATAAAAGCTGTCACTCCAGTAGGTGATAAAGTTAGAGAGACTCGTAAGAGAAATAAGCTACAACCTAGCTTCGCGCAATGGATGGTAGGTGAAGACCATCCTACATTTACTGCTAATATTGTTAATAGACTCTGGAATAAGGCATTTGGATTCGCTTTAATAGATAACCTTAATAATATATCAGAGTATGACGAGCTAAGAGAGAGTCGCAATGATAAGTTGTTACTATATCTAGTTAATGTTATGAAGGAGGTTAAATATGATCTTAAGAAGTTTAATTCAATCTTATATAACACTAAGTTTTATGGATGTGAAACAGATCCAAAAGATAACTTTCAAGGACCTATTATGAGACGAATGACTGCTGCTCAGCTTTGGGATAGTTTAATTACTCTATATACAGGGGATATAGATAAATGGCAGCCGGAAAATAGAATAGAGAAGTTCCGTTATATGTTTCCTGATTTAACAACTCTTAATTCTACACAAGCATTAAAGATATATAAAGATTTTAAAAAGGTAGAGAAGGAGTATTATAAAGGCGCTCCTAAAGCAGGTAAGGTCTTTGCTATTAGATCATCTCATATTTTTGATGGTAGAGCTCGTAACTTTATGTTAGAGTTTGGTGGTTCTGATAGAGAGTTAATTGAGAATGGTAATCAAGAAGCTAATATTATGCAGATATTAACTCTTATGAACTCTGGTATGACTAGCGAGCTCATGTCTGTTAAAGGGCGCCTTGGACAGAAGCTTTTAGATCTAAATCGAAAGGAAGCAGTAGATTATGTCTTCCGTTCTTATATTGGTAGGTCACCAACTAAAGAAGAGCAGCGAGCATTTAAAGGTGTCGGATTCTCTGATATTGTTTGGGTGCTTATAAACTCTCACGAATTTAAACTGATAATATAATATGGAAAGAAGAACATTTATACAAGCATTGGCAGCTAGTACATACGGAGTTAAAGCATATGCTGATACTCCAGTAGCTGATAACGTAAAGGTAAAAAACATTATCTATATCAATCTCGATGGCGGTATGAGTCATATTGATACATTTGATCCAAAAGATGATAAAGAGGTAATGGGTGATACAGAAAAAATTATTACAAGAGGTGATTTCCAGATAGGTAATAGGCTTACGAAGCTAGCAGAAGTAATGAATAAAGCAGTGGTAATACGCTCAACAACGTCTAAGACAGGGGCACATCAACAAGCACAGTACCTCAGCAGAACGTCATATAAGCAGCTAGGAACTATAACACACCCATCGTTAGGGTCGTGGGTATCGCATTTATCTGATAGGGATAAGGCTATACCTGATTTTGTTCTTGTTAATGGTATAAGTACTCATCCTGGATCTGGCTTCCTACCAAAACGCCAATCACCGTTACCTATCGTAGATCCTAAAGATGGTCTTAAGAACTCTAAGGTTGATGTTAAGCTTCAGCAACGAATGGCTTTACTTAAGGTTATTAATAGTAAGATTAATGCTCCGATAGCAGATACATATAATGAATTTTACGATGATACTGTTAGATTTCTAAAATCTAAAGATTTAGAGTTGTTTGACATTAGTAAAGAGCCAGCAGCAAAAAGAGAGCGGTATGGCACTTCACGATTGGGTCAAGGATTACTGCTGGCGAAGAGATTAGTTAAAGGTGATATTAAGTTTATCGAAGTATCGTCTGGCGGTTGGGATACCCATACAGATAACTTTACTAAGCTTGATGATCGAGTTAAAGAGCTTGATGACGGAGTTAGCGCGCTCGTTCAAGATCTTGAAAACGAAGGTCTATTAGACTCTACTCTGATTGTTATTGCTACAGAGTTTGGCCGTACACCTAAAATAAACGTCAACACCGGGAGAGATCATTATCCTAAGGCATACTCAACTGTCCTTATTGGTGCTGGAGTTAAAGGTGGCATGACTTATGGTGAGACAGACAATACAGCTTCGAAGGTTATTAAGGACCCTGTAACTATATCTGATATTAACGCTACTATAGCCCATCTAGCTGGCCTCGATGTAGCCATAAAGCACGCATCTCCGACTGGTAGACCTTTTGAGATTGCTGATAAAGGTAAGATAATCACAAATATAATGTCCTAACCATCTACTAGTAGGGTATAAATTTTAACATACAAGATTAAATATACTAAATGACTGAACAGTTTGATGAAGGTGTAAAAGAGATAGTAATGACTATGCTATCGTTAGGTGCTACTGCATATGAAACAGACTATATCTTGAATCAATTAAATAAGTCATCTGAGCCTATCGAGCAAAAAATAACAGCTGTTAAACAAGCTGACAATATAATAAAGTCTCCAAAATTTGACCAAGTAGCTGCTGAAGTTATCAATAGATTAGAGCAAGAAGTAGAAGAAGTTAAACCAGCTCCAGCAAAAGGATCACCTGAATATATTATTGATAAGCTTATTAATGGAGGCTTAACAAAAACAGCTGCTATAGGAGTTGTTGCTAACTTAAAAGCAGAATCTAATTTAGATCCTGGTATTAAACAGGTAGGTGGCGGTCCTGGTAGAGGATTAGCGCAATGGGAGAAGGGTGGTAGATATGATACAGATCCGATTAACCTTAATAAGTTTGCTGCTAAAAAAGGAACGAACTGGGCTGATCTAGATACTCAGATAGACTTTATATTATATGAAATGGATAAGCATCCTGAGTATAGGAAAGTAAAGGAACAGTTGAATAATACTGATTCAGTTGAAAAGGCTACTTTAATATTCTTAAAGAAATATGAAAAGGCTGGTACTCCACATACAGATAAGAGATTAAAGTATGCAAAGGAACTTACTACTATATAGATAGTTCCTTTCGCTCCACTAAGATGTTGTAGTTCTCGTTATGCTTTGATTGTACTTCTGTCTTAGATTGACCATAATATTCTACTGCATAGTTGTTATTAACTAAATGCTCGTTGATATTAATGTTATCTGTAGTAATAATAGTACCCAGTAATCTACCAAACTTACCCTTAGTATCTAGTTTGGTGCGTATAAACACGCGCTCTCCTACTGCAATAAGATTTTGAACTACTTCCTTGGCTAATAATCCAGCCGCCTTCTCCTTAAGGTCTCTTGTTCTACACTCAG
>Ga0209535_1002932_pt1 | contig 11059 bp, 18 predicted proteins | sample LinPmetageLP28_FD_184041 | JGI IMG/M metagenome (GOLD analysis project Ga0209535, IMG submission 184041) | Marine viral communities from the Pacific Ocean - LP-28 (SPAdes) (version 2) | ecosystem: Environmental > Aquatic > Marine > Oceanic | place: Pacific Ocean | collected 2009-08-22
GTGAAGATCTTTGGCGTATGCCTTGCGACCCAATTGGAGAAAGATATGACGAATACATCGACTCTTCAATAGCAGACATGTGGAACGTGGGCAAGAGCTACGAAGCAAGTTCAACAACAGCGGCACAATTCCTGCAGAGGTTTGTGAACGATGTACCGTGGGCACATTTGGATATTGCAGGAGTTACATGGAACGATAAAGGATCTATGACAGCATCTGGAGGAGCCACAGGTTGGGGAATACAATTATTAAACAAATGGATAGACAATGGGCAGTAAACATAATAAGAAAAGATTCTTCTGTGTGAAGTATAATATCAAAGCAGACAAAAAGTTTGACGAATTTGTCGAACTGTCTAAGAAAAAAATAGGTCCTGGAAAGATGTTGGAGTACACAGTCGTACTAGATCTAATCAACAAGGAGGTCCTAAAGAATGACCTACCTGGTATACCCGTCGCTGAAAGGGACGCAATTCCCTATGAACGCATAGAACAGCACTACCGACAGTGGTACGCTGAAGCGATAGATCAGTTCGTCAAATAGACTGATTGTACATCCGCTTGAGCATGGCCAATTGGCTGGCTCGCCATATCCTCATCAACACCCTACGCCTACGTCTGTCCTTCTGTTTCCTTATCTTGAGCCAATTCTGATTCTGCATGTACAAGGTCACACGCTTGTCGTACACTCGTCTCTTCCTCATTAGTTTCCATAGTTTGCGTTGGAATAAAGGTCGCATTTGTAGGCCGTTTGATGATAACATAAGGTTCCTCGTAGGTTGTGTTTGATTGTGATTTAATGTGTCTATGTCTATGACTCATATACAAATACTTACTATCAAATTTATAGATTAAGTATGCATATTTTACAACTCAGATCTTTAAGATAAATAAGAACTATGCATGATGTGTTAGACATAATCAAGAACGTACAGTCGTTGTACTCGGTAGGCCCTACTCTAGGGATATTAAAGGACTTTGAGAGAGTGGTCGACGAACTGGATGTGTACGTATTTGAAAATTGGCAAGACGGCGAATTACTAACAGGACCTGTTGACTCAAGACACTTCGTCACATGTTCTTTCATGTGGCCAGCAGACAAGATGCCAGATCCAGCAGGCGGAAAGAGATTGCTTGACAAAGGTTGCAAAGTTTCGTATAAAAAAGACGAACTGATGAAACCAAGACAGATTAAAACTCCAAACGATTACAGACCCGGCACAACAAAAGGTAAGATCGATGCCCATGATATATGGATAGTAGAAATCAAGATGCCAAAGGATCTAATTGGTAATTTCAAACACAGCCAGGACGAGATCGAAGGCCAGGAAAATATGGTAGCACCCCCTGAGGACCTAAATAGTTTAGATGATGTTAGTTAATGAAGGATTAAAGGCCGGAGACCTAGACGGAGTCGTTGACAAACGATTCTCAGTCGACCAATTCAAATCAAAAATGGGCGAGGACAGGAATATCATGGTTCTAGCATTCACCGTGGACGGCATGGCGCCGGCCAAGGACCTAGAAAGTTTCGCAGAGACAGGATACAAGGAAGTGCTGGACGCAGACTCAACACCAGGCACACTGGAAGACGGCAAGCACAGGGTTTTCGTTGAGTTCGCGAGGGTAGAATCAGTTGATCAGCATGTGAGGAGATTCCTAGATGATCTTAAAAAACTAGCAAACATAGAAACATTCGAATTCACGTACCACAAAAGGACCGTACCATTCGAAGCATCGGCTAAGAATTTGGCAGATATTTTGCCAAGAACCCCAGAAGCATATGCACAAAAGATCAACGCACTGAAGTTGGGAGAAATACAGACTTTCTTCGACAAGTTCCAAATGATGGAATTTAAACTGGACAACAATATGGTTCAAATAAAGAAACGTAACTCAGACACATTAAAGTTTGAACTACACGCATTCGGTACCACAAGCATGATCATGAACGAAATTAAAGCATTCAGATTAGATGAAGGTGCAATGGCAGAATGCATGTACCTAACGAAATACTTTGGCCCATACCAGATCACCAAGACCACGGAAGATAGATTCATCTTCAGCAAGGATGGCGAGTCAGCACTTTTGAGCAAAAACGGTTGGTAATATAATACACGCACTTATTGATAAATAAGTGTATGAGATTGAGCACAAACTTCACACTAGCAGAATTCACAAAGAGTCAGACAGCGACAAGGAAAGGTCTGGACAACACTCCAGGCGAAGAACATCTAGCAAACGCAAAAGAACTTTTTACCAATGTTGTACAGAAGGTCAGGGAGAACTTTGGCGTGACAGTAATAAACTCAGGATACAGAGGACCAGCACTCAACGAAGCAGTAGGCGGTTCATCTAAATCCCAACACTGCAAAGGCGAAGCGGTGGACATCGAATGTCCGGGCACAGGCAACTACGATGTCGCAAAATGGATATCTGAGAACTGCGACTTCGATCAACTGATATTAGAATTCTACACACCAGGCATACCTGACTCGGGTTGGGTACACGTATCATACAAGTCAGAAGGTAATCGTAAGAGCATTTTAACTGCCATGAAGGAAAACGGAAAAACTGTTTACAAGCCTGGTCTGATACAATAAATACTGCTATAATGTTTTCAACTATAAAAATGGCGATAGCCATAATGTTAATCACCGGCATAGCAGGTGCGGGTATCTATGTGATGAAATTGAGAGCAGACAATGCCACCCTCAAAGCAAACCAAATACAATTGGAAACTGCTATCACTGAACAGAACAAAGTGTTGGAGCAACAAAAAGAAGACTTCACAGCAATACTAGAAAGCAATAAAAAACTTAATGTGTTGATCAACACCTTCAAAAAAGATTTACAAGACCTCGACAAACGTTTCACAAAGAAAAACAGAGACATCGGTAAACTGGCCATAGACAGAACCAAATCAATTGAGAGAATTATAAACGGTGGTAGTAAGAATGCGGCAAGATGTATTGAGTTGGCATCAGGTGCAGAACATACACCAGAAGAATTAAAAGCAACATTAAAATCAGAGATAAATCCGGAATGCCCGAGTTTGGCAAATCCGAACTATGTACATTATGAATAAAATTATTAATTGGCACAAGGCGTGGTGCGAGAAATGGAGGCAGGCAATGAAGATGTCTCACTATGGAACATACTGGGTAAGTTTCTTCAAAGGCGTGATTCTAGTGCTTTTGATATTAGCACTGACAGGTTGTAGTATAGGTGGCGAAAAGAAGATTAAAATATTCTCTGTGGAGCAACCAAGAGAAAAACTTGATTATCCAATGCCGACAGCATTACAGTTGGAAGAACTAAAATGGATTATAATCACTAGTGAGAACGCAGACGAAGTGTTTGCCAAACTAGAAGCGGCAGGCATAGATCCTGTGCTTTTTGGATTGACGGACAAGGACTACCAAGTACTTGCTAGAAACTTTGCCCAGATCAGGCAAAAACTGCAGGAAACCAATAACCTGCTTGAAGAATACAAGAAGTACTACGAAGATACTGGTAATTCCCAATAAATACTCATATAATGAAGATCAGTGATAACACATCTATTTCAATGCCCATGCGGAATTTACTTTCCATCTTGGCCGCGGTCGCGGTTGGGGTTTGGGGATATTTTGGTTTAGTGGAGAGACTAACACTGTTGGAAATGCAAAACGCATCACTAACAAAAGATCTGGAACACGCAGAACAAAAACTCACAGCAGACATTGAGAAGAATAACGAATTCAGAATCAAATACCCCAGAGGTGAGTTAGGACAGAGCTCACAGGACATAGAACAGTTCATGCTGATAGAAGACCTTTACACCACTGTGGATAGAATGCAAAAGCATCTGGACAGCATGTCCAACAACAAGATCAACATAGAATTCCTGAACAAGCAGATGGAGAAAGCACAGAACAACATCGAAGCACTCAAAGACGCTGACAGAGAAATAGTTTACAAGAACGGTAACGGAGACACACACTAATGGTTATAGAAACAGTTGTGGCATTGTTGATGATCATCCATGGTGAGATCAAAGAACACAGGATACAGGAGTCAATGGCGGCTTGCCTAAGAGGCAAACGTACAGCAGAAAGACAGTACAGTCAAGGAACAAAATATCAGTGTCTCAAGGTAAAGGCAGAACTTGAGTCCAACATAGACGGAAGTAAATCAATCAAAAAAATAATATTGGAGTAACATGCAAACAGTAATTAAAGTGATATCAGAACACCTAGATGTTGCAGAGAGCAAGGTAATTCCAGAAGCACACCTAGTGAATGACCTAGGTGCAGATCCATTTGACACAGTAGAACTAGTGATACAAGTGGAAAAAGCAACAGGTATAAAAATATCAGAGGACGATGGCGACAGAGTCCAGACCGTACAAGATCTAATCAACCTAGTGGAGAAAAAATAATGTGGACATACAGATGTAAATTAAAAAGAGTGGTGGACGGAGACACAGTTGATGTCGACATCGATCTAGGATTTGGAATATGGCAGATGAATGAACGTGTGAGAATCATGGGCATAGACACGCCAGAATCAAGAACAAGAGACAAGATTGAAAAGAAATTTGGATTGGCCGCGAAAGCCAAACTGAAGTCATTATTGGGACCTAAGCCTATATTACAGACAACAATCAGCAAGAAAGGTGAGGACATGAAGGGCAAGTTCGGCAGGGTGCTTGGAGACTTCCTTGTGGACGGCAAACAAGTGACCGAGATAATGTGCAAGACCGGACACGCTGTACCATACTTTGGTGGGGCAAAAGCGGATACGCAGAAACAACACATGAAGAACAGGAAGAAACTTGTTGCTGAAGGTGTGGTCAAAGGCGCAATAGAATAAATACGTACTTTAAACTAGGAGAACAAATTAAAATGGAATTAATAATAGCACTAGCAATGAAATTTTGGCAATGGACTGTGTTGATAGCAGTTGTTATCATCGCCGCAATCATAAATTGGACAGACAAGAGAGCAAAAACAAATTTAAAATTCAATTACAAAGGAATGCCTAATCTACAACCGTTGCCAATCAAAACAAAAGGCAAAGGTTTCTGGAAAGGCATCGTGATGTGGTTGCTTTCAACAAGGAACTGGGAATTGACAGAAGACTGGAAATACAACATAGACGGTAGCGAATATGTTATACCAGCAGGATTCCAATTTGATGGAGCGAGTATTCCAAAATTCCTAAGAACTTTCTTCTCACCAGTTGGTGTATTATTGATGGGTGGGCTAGTACACGACTACGCATACAAGTATAAAACACTTTTAAAGAAAAATAAAAAAGACACCATGGGTGAACTGACACAGAAGAGAGCAGATGAGATATTCAGAGATATCAACATTATTGTAAACGGTTTCTACACCATGAACAGGCTTGCATATTGGTCATTGAGAATAGGTGGCTTTGTTGCTTGGAACGGACACAGAAAAAGAAACGCAAAAATTAAAGGTGTAAAATAATGGCTGAGCAATTAAAAGAAGACAAGTTAATAGTTAAAGACAACATAGTTAAAAAAGGTGCCAAGGACGGTTGGGAGTTGATCAAGATTGTTTGGTTGTTCCTTAAAGAAGAATTACCGCAGTTCCTATCTAACTGGAGAACAGTTCCTAGAATAATGATGGGCCTGTATGGTTTAGTGTTCTACAACACAATGCAATGGTTCATGATGCTTGAGAACCCAAACAACGCACAGGCGGGTTTCGTGTCAGTTGTGGTTGGTGCGGGTGCGGCCTGGTTTGGTCTTTACGTAAACGGTAAAAAGACAGACATCAAAAAATAATTATCACACATTGACAGATTGTCAATCTAGTATAAAATAATAGTAATGAAAAATTATTATGACGTGCTAGGTGTGAATGAACAAAGCACCAGTGCGGACATAACAAAAGCATTCAAGAATCTCGCCAAGCAACATCATCCAGACAGGGGTGGTGACAAAGACAAGTTCCAGGAGATCAACGAGGCACACGACACACTCAAGAACTCACAGAAAAGACACGACTACGATACCATGCGTAAGTTTGGCAATGCCAACACGGGTGGCGGACAGCATCCGTTCTTCAATGAGGATATATTCGGCGACTTCTTCTCAGGGTTCCAGGGTGGAGACATGGACTTCAACACCAGTTTCAATTTCACTAAAGGTCCAGGAGGTGAGAGAATCTTCAGGCAGAACAGGACACAGCAGAGAGGAAATAGGAACGTACAGGTAAGGATGGCCATCAGCATCAAAGAGGCCATGCTGAAGAATGAGAAGACCATCAACTATAAACTGCCCAGTGGCAGGGAGGAATTTGCAACTGTTAATATTCCAGCAGGTGTGCAACACGGCGTCACATTCAAATTCTCAGGCATGGGGGATGATAGCATAAAGAACATGCCACGTGGTGATCTCATGGTAATAATGAGTGTGTTGGATTCAGATGGGTACACACGCAAGGGCAACGATCTACACACTGACAAGACCATAGACTGTTTTCAAGCAGTCAGAGGTACTGAATTCAATCTCAATACACTAGAAGATAAAATAATTAAAGTAAAAGTACCGTCAGGCACACAACCCAACACCATACTACAGGTCAAGGGACAGGGAATGCCGGTGCACAAGACCATAGGCATACGTGGTAACCTCTACGTGAAGATACACGTTCTGATTCCACAACTGAGTGCCGCTGACTTGAAGAAGATAAAGGACCTATAATGATACACCGGAAACCGAAAAATTTTTCTGACAAATTTGCATTCAGTATAACCATGGGATTAAGATGGATTGCAGATACGTTCTTTGCAAAACGTTACGGACACAGAGCAGTTGTGCTAGAAACAGTTGCTGGTGTGCCAGGCATGATTGCTGGAATGTGGAATCATTTGCGTAGTCTAAGAAAAATGCAACCAGATGACAGGGGGTGGATAAGACAATTACTCGAGGAAGCAGAAAACGAACGTATGCATCTAATGATATTCATACAGATTGCAAAGCCTAACTGGTTTGAACGTTGGATGATAATTCTTTCTCAGGCACTGTTCTGGCATTTTTATTTGGTACTGTATATATTTTTTCCAGCCTGTGCCCACAGAATGGTAGGTTACTTTGAAGAACAAGCAGTGATTAGTTACACAGACTATCTGAAACAGATTGATAATGGAAGAGCAAAGAATATACCAGCACCAAAAATTGCTATTGAATATTATGGTCTAAGAAAGTCAGCAACACTGAGAGATGTTGTACTGGCAGTAAGACAAGACGAGAGAGGTCATGCAAAAGTTAACCATGAAATGGCAGATGAGGTCAAACGTAAAAACTATTAATTAAAACATATGATACATGTATTCCAATACCCACACGAAACACTTACGCAAACCAGCACAACATGGACACAAAATGATTCTATAAATGGATATAATGACCTTGAAAAATTTGAGAGTGACATGATCAAACTGATGTTAGAAGAACGTGGAATGGGCCTTGCGGCTAACCAGATAGGCATTACCAAAAGATTCTTTGCAATCGGTCACGACTCATTTGACACATTCCAAAAACATGCTATAATTTGGAATCCACAGATGATAAATTTTAGTGAAGAAACAGTTATTGATGTGGAAGGGTGTCTAAGTTTCAAGGATATCTTTGTTAAAGTAGAAAGACCAAAACGAATAGAAATACAATATGAAACAACACAAGGCAAAACAGAATTCGCAAAACTCGACGGGATGGAGTCAAAGTGCTTCCAGCATGAACTCGATCACCTTGACGGTATTACGTTTAATAAAAGAGTATCGAAATTACGATGGCAAATGGCAAACAAAGGATAAAAAATGTTAGAAGCAAATGAAGGACTAGAAAACATATTCGAGAACGCTGTAAAAGAAGCAGAGAAAAGAAGACACGAGTACGTAACGATCGAACACGTGTTGGTATCCTTAATTAAGGACAAAAACATCGGTACTGTATTACATGACTTTAAAATTAATGTTGGTGCTTTAATTAAAGATGTAGAAGATTATCTAGATACGAAATGTAATGACATTATAGCAAAAGGTAGTGAACCAATGACTCCTAGGAAAACAGCCTCACTAGAGAGACTAATGAACAGGGCATTCACACAGGCGTTGTTCCAAGGCAGACAAGACGTTACTTCGGTTGATATCCTTATCAGTATATTTGCAGAGAAGAAGAGTTATGCGGCATTCTTCCTGAAGAAGCATCAAGTGAATAAACAAGATCTTATCGATCTTGTGTCCACAGAAACAATACTGGACGAAGGCATGGCCGGAGCAGTAGAGGGTGGACCGGAACAAAAACTTAGACCCAACCAGGCAGATAGAATATTAAAAAGTTATTGTGAGAATCTCAACCAGAAGTATTTTGACAAAAAGATAGATCCAGTGATAGGAAGAGACCAAGAAACAGAGGATTTAAAACAGATCCTAGCACGAAGAAACAAAAACAATGTTTTAATAGTTGGCGACCCCGGGGTTGGTAAGACAGCGGTCGTAGAAGGACTTGCTAGAAGGATAGCAAAGAACAAAGATGATATTCCAGAATACTTGAAAGACCATATTGTATGGAGCCTGGACGTAAACAGTCTAATAGCAGGAAGTAAGTTTAGAGGTGATTTTGAGGAAAGATTAAAACTTATTGTAAACGCATTGGACCAAAAAGGCAAAAGCATACTATTCATAGACGAGGCACACATGATAGTTGGTGCCGGTGCTACAGGACAAGGCAACAACATGGACATGGCGAATATGTTGAAACCTGCATTATTAAAAGGATCAATAAAAGTACTAGCGTCGACTACGTGGGAAGAATACAGGAAGTATTTTGAGAAGGACAGAGCACTTATGAGAAGATTCCAAAGACTGCAAGTCGGAGAGCCGTCAAAAGAAACAACGGTCAAAATCCTAAAAGGTGTAAAACAATACTATGAAAAGTTCCACGAATGCACAATCACAGATGAAGCCTGTGAGGACGCAGTGGATTACTCGACTAAATTTATTGCAGATAAGAAACTGCCAGACAAAGCAATCGATGTTATTGATGTTGCCTGTGCAAGGCTGAGACTGAACGGAGTCAAGGACGGCAAGATAGATCATGAGGAGATCATACACGAAATATCAGTAATGACAGGAATCAGTATAGAACAACTGTCGCAGAAACAAGCAAGTAACTTGAAAACGTTAGAAGAGAAAATGAAACTGCAGGTTTATGGACAGGACAAAGCAATCAACACTATCACAGACAAGATACTGGTTGCCAGAGCAGGTCTGAAAAGCCTTACTAAACCAGTTGGATCATTCCTATTCTTAGGACCGACAGGATGTGGTAAGACCGAGACTGCAAGGCAATTGGCTAAGACACTGGGTGTTGAATTGATTAGATTTGACATGTCAGAATACCAAGAGAAACACTCGATCGCAAAACTGATCGGGTCGCCACCAGGGTACGTAGGATACGAAGATTCTAATATGGGTGGAGGTATGTTCATTAACGAAGTAGAAAAGAATCCACACGCAGTTGTGCTGTTTGATGAGATTGAGAAGGCACACAGAGATGTATCAAACATGCTTCTACAAGTAATGGACTATGGCACAGTGACAGGTTCTAATGGTAAGAAAGCAGATTGTAGAAACATAACACTCATAATGACATCTAACCTAGGTGCAGAAGAGAATGAGAGAAACAATATTGGTTTTGGTAAGAGTGAGAGATCAGGTGAGGACGACAAGGCACTTAAGAAGTTCTTCCCACCGGAGTTCAGGAACAGACTGGACGCAGTTATCAAATTTGACAAACTGGGCAAAGACACCATGAAGTCTGTGGTCAAGAAGTTCTTGCAAGAATTAAACACAATGACCATGGAAAAAGACGTGGAAGTAAATGCAACGGACGAAGCAATAGAATTCTTAATGAAGAAAGGATTTGATGCTAAACTTGGTGCAAGGCCATTACAACGTGTGATAGATGATGAGATTAAAAAGCCATTATCTAAGATGATGTTGTTTGGTGAACTCACAGCAGGGGGAATGGTTGAAGTAAGCCTAGCAGATGAAAAACTGGTTGTAAACTTCAAAGTAGGAAAACAACAAGAAGTACTTACACAGTTCAAACCCAAAGTGTCTGATGAGAAAAAATCACAATAAGTTGTACTACGGCAAGTACAGGCACAAGACAGTTTTCAAACTGCCTGGTAGTCTAATGTTCTATCCTACAACGGACGAACACCTGTTATGGATACAGAAAGAATATTCGACAGCACCTGATATGTGTCATCTTGCTAGTTTCATAATGGCTAATAGAAGAAACGTAAAATTCCGTATGCAGGACAGGAAGACCATATTCTATTCAAACATGGACAAATCGCAGGAACTGATAGAACGCTTCTGGGATTTCTGGGTTGGATCTGAGACCGTTGATCCCAAGTTCAAGGATCTAGGCAAGGATTCTGTGGGTTGTACAAGACTGCCCCACGGCAAATACCAATACCAAGTGTACTTGAAAAAGGACGCACAGGTGTTGATGACGGACGCACAGAAGAAAAATCTATGGGAGTTCCTGGAGAGGAACGTTGACAACTGTCTGGTCACGAACTACAACATAATAGACTTCCTAGAAGACAAGTCCCCATACTGCTTTGGTGGTTACTTCTATGTGAAGGAAGAAAAGTACCTGACCCCCATATACATGTTGGCACAGCAGGCAATAGAAAAAGTAATTCAATTTAGAAAGGTAAAAAATGGAAGCAATAAAAAAACTACGAGATAAGAACATATTTAACAATCAATCAATCGTTGAGAGCATGATACAGAAGAACTGGTTCGGTGAGCCTGTGATAAAGAGGAGCCTGTTAAGGGTCAAACAAGTGAACGAGGACAACTGCGTTTGTGAGGAACTTGGTGAAGCAGATGGCAAGGCCTACAAGATCAAATACATCAACATCCTGACTGTGGACGGACAGGAGCCAAACGAACTGGCCGCTGTGTACGGACTGGGTCCAAAAACTGCAAGATTCAAAAGGAAGAATACTGAATAAATATTT
>Ga0209535_1002934_pt1 | contig 11050 bp, 6 predicted proteins | sample LinPmetageLP28_FD_184041 | JGI IMG/M metagenome (GOLD analysis project Ga0209535, IMG submission 184041) | Marine viral communities from the Pacific Ocean - LP-28 (SPAdes) (version 2) | ecosystem: Environmental > Aquatic > Marine > Oceanic | place: Pacific Ocean | collected 2009-08-22
ATATCATTGACAACATCAGCAGTTCCTAAGATAGCCATATCTGCTACAGCATCTGAAGTACCTAATCTACCTATCTCTGTGGCTTTACCAGCTACAGTACCTATATCCGTTGCATCAGCAGCAACAGCATTAATATTAGTTGCATTACCAGCAACAGCTGTAACATTAGATGCAATACCACTTACTGTAGTAATATCACTAGCAATACCAGCAACAGTTGCTACATCTGTAATTGATTGACTAAACTCTAAAGCATTACCAGAACTATTAACTGTAAGTATTTTGTTAGCTACTAATTCAGGAAATACTAATCCAAATGCAGTAGAAGTAGAACTCTTAGCTTGTGGTGAAAATTTGTTATCTGATTCGTTTTGTTGAATCATAGCAGTAATCTTATCTAATTCTGTATTAAGTGTTTCAATAGGGAAGTTACCAGATACTGGGAAATCAGAAGTTCTTTCGACTGCTAGTTCTCTGAAGATAGTATAGATATCACCATTGGTAGATGCACCACCTAATGTAATTCTTTTTGTTCCACCAGAAGAAACACCAGCTCCTTCGACAGAATATTGTGTTGCACTTGATGGACTAGATGCTAGTGTTAATGTTGTATCTGTACCATTAGAAGCAGTTTTAATTACTTTAATATCTGCATCAGCAAAAAACTCAAATGGAATAGTAAATTGTGTTTGTGTATTAGCAGCTGTATACTGTACTCTAGGTGCTGTGTCTGATATTATTAATCCCATTATCTTATACTCTTTTCAAATCTATCAAAGATACCATCTAAATACCATATATTTTGTAAAGGTAAAGACCTTCTTATAGCTCTAGCTGTAGTGTAGTCATAATTACCACTTCCTGTATCTAACATTATTTCATATAAATTGTAACCTAAAGATCCAGCTGGACCAGCTAAACCTACTTTTTGTCTATTAGTAGCACTATATGGTTTACCAGCTCCAAGTGCTGGAGCTATGCCTAAGTTGTTATCACTCATTACTTCAACCATTCTATTAAGATCACTAAATATTCCTATAGCACCTGATCTATCAAGAGCACTAGATATTTTATCTCCTAATGGTTTTTTTTCATAATCTCTATCAAAAGCTTTTTGTCGTACCGAATCTACTAAAGCACCCATTCCTATTAAAAACCCTAACCCAATAAAAAAATTTTGATCTCTATCTTGTAATCCTCTCATCATTATTCCTTGTGTAGCAGCCATACCAAATTTTTTAAATTGAGATATTACTCCACCAAGTTGTGTATTCATCCACAAAGGAACATCTGCTTTATCAGGTGTTATAATTGTTTGTCTTATATCTTTTCTTAAAGCATTACCAAATGCAGTAGCCGCAGCTCTATCATCCCATAAATCTGATCTTGCTACTCTGCTATATTTTAAATCTCCTCTTTCTACACCACCAACACCTAATCCATATTTTTTATATTGAGCATTAATTCTTTTAGCCATGTCTATACTAATTCCTCCAGCTGCTAGTTTTGTTCTATTACTTTTACTTATTGTTCCTTTTACAGAAGCATCAACAAATTCTAATATTTTAGTACTACCAATATAAGATGATGCTGTTTTCATTCCTGTATTCCATACATTCATTAAATTTATAAATGTAAAATAAAATGAATTAGCACTACTACTCATTCTTTCAATACTATTCAATCCAAAAACCATATCATCTATATTACCAATAGTATTAGCTCTACCAGCAATAGTTAAATCTAAAGCTTCACCGACAATAGCAGCTTCTTTTTTTGACATTTTTAATATTTCTCTATTAGCTTTATTTGCAAATACTTCAAATGTTTGTCCAAATCCTTTTTTAAATCCATTTTGCATTATTAGTCTTGCCATATCTGGAGCAGCAGATAAAAATCCTGTAAGAAATACCATGTTAGAAATATTTTTATATGTTCTAATACCAGCTGGAATTGCTGTTTCTGGTCCTTCAGGTAATCCATAAGTGCCTCTTTGTAAATCTCTAGCAGCTTCAAGATCTCTTATATCATTATTCATTTCTTTAATAAGTTTTTTTCTAAATTTAGGTTTTGTTTTTACTGGAGCTACTTTATTTATATAAAACATCCATTCAATTCTTAGTTCTGGTATACTTGGTCTAAATCCTTGTCCTGGTCCTCTTAATCCCATCATACTTACATCACCAAAAACTTTAGCTATTTCAATATCTGGAATCATAGAATTAAAATATTGTTTAGTAATAAGATTAATGTTTTTTTCTAAAAATCCTTTTTCCATTAAATAGGCATCATCAAATTTCCAAACTCTATTTCTTAAATGTTTAGAAACTCCAGAAGGTTGAAAAACAACATCTAAGTCAAATGTTCCATCTTTAACAGCATCTTTAGGTATTTTGTTAAAAGGAGTACTTGTTAAAATATCATCATAAAATTCGTCTAATTGTTTAACACTTAAAATAGTACCTTCATTTTTTAAAGCTTGATTTAATATGTCTTTAGCTGTTTTAGATGGTAAGTTCCTAATAACATCTCTTCTCCAATATCTAGGTAAAAAATTAGCTCTTAGAGGACCAGTATCATTTATAGTTTTTAATCTTGCTTCCTCTGCAACTATTTTTTTATTAATTTGATCTAAAGTATAAGTCTTACCTTTTTGTATAATAGTTGTTTTTTTTTCTTTAATCATTTTATCTTTTGTTTTTTTTAATGTGGATATTGCTACTTTAGAATACAAACTAAACATTTCTTGTTCATCTGCTTCTCTACCTATTCTATCAAAAAAGTTTTGTCTTATATACCTTGCTACTTTATTTACTTGTGGTATTGCATCTTCACCTTCTTTTCTTAATAATTGTAATGTAACTCTATTTTGAAATTCATTTTTTGATAAATATTTTACGCCTTTAAATTTATTTATAGGATCTTTAAATATACCAGGCTTTCCTAAATTGTTTTCTTGATACACTTGTTTTAAATAATCTTTGTAACCTTTTTTACCTTCTTGTATAACTTCATCTACATATCTAAATTTTGTTGCAATATTAAATTCTATTGATTCTGTTGTTCCTATTCCTTTTTTATTTTTATTTTGTATCAATTTGGAATCAAATATATCTGTAGCTAATTCCCTACTTGTTAATAATCTTGATTTAGTTAATCTAAAAAATGGAGTTAAATTTGTTTTTTCTAATCCTGTAAAAGTATTTGCTATAGCTTCATCATATAAATCATCATTATAAGACCTTGACTCTCCTCTAGCTTTTGCACCACCAGATTGTGGTTTAATTTTTTTTTGTGGATTTAAAATTCGTGAATCAATTATATCTATATCTGTATATTCAGCATCATCAATAGAATCATTTTTTAATAACTTTCTTCTAGCTATTTCTGCTTCACGCATATCTAATAAATTCATTTGTTTATTATATTTACCTATAGCTTCACTTCCTTGAAATGATTGTAATCTAGGAATTGTATTTAATAAACCTACAGCAATCATAGATCCTAATGGTACTTGCCATCCTAAATTTGTATCTCTTTGTGAATCTATAGATTGTTTATATAATTCTTCAGCAGAACTTATAGCAGCAATTTTTTTTAAGTTATATGCACCACTTGTAGTTCTAAATGCTTTCATACTAAAAGCAGCATAAGTAACTGGATCTAATATTCCTCCAGTCAATCTTCCTAAAAAATATGCTCCAGGATTTTCATTTATCATTGAGCTTTTTTCTTTAAGTTCTTCAATTAAATATTTAGTTTCTAAAGAACTTCCAGATGACTTAAAAAAATCAATACTATTAATATAAGGTTTTAATTGTGCATCATAAAAAGGACTATAACCTTCTTCATCTTGAAATTGTTTTGTTTGTCCTAGAAAAGAAGTAATACCTAAAGCTATTGAATTTTCTTCAAAAGCACCTGATTTAAATTGTTGAATTTTAGGATTTTCAAAAAATCTATCTATACTACTTTCTGTTGTTGTATCTTGTGGTAAAAATTTTCTTGATAAACTAGGATTTGCTATATTAGCCATTAATCTAAATTAAAACCATTTTCTTCTATATAGTTTAAAATATCTGTTTTAGTTGTTAGTCCTCTTACACCAGGATAATATATTGCATATAAAAGATTTTCCATTGTTTGACTATCTATATCTTGTGATTTCATAAATTTAATTACATATGAGTTTTCTTTTATATATGTTTGTATTGCTTCACCTACTATTGATGGTCTCGAAATTAATTGACCAGTATCTGTTGTCATTGTATCAGTTACTTCAAAAAATTGTGGATCATCAATATCTCCAGCTAAATTAAATGCTTGTGAACCAGCAAATACTTCTGGATTTAAATTATAACTATAAGCATTAGTACCAGGTTGTTGTATAAAATATAAACCATTATCTTCAATAGCTAATTTATATGCTCTTTTTAAATCAAATTTAACTTCATTTTCTCTCATTGTTCCATAATTAGAATAATATAATTCAGGATATCTATCTTTCATTTTTTCAATACCTATGTTTGAATCATTTTCCATAAATTTAATTCTTTGATAAAAATGTGCAGCAATATAAATATCTTTTTCTATTTTACTATCATAAGGTATTTTACTTTCTATAGAATTATGTACTAATTTAACTCCATTACCCATTTGTTCATAATTTGACATAGAAAATCCATCTCTATCTAATTTTTTTGCAGTCAAATTCATAGCTTGATCTTTATGTTTTAAAACTTGATTCTTAAATTCTTCTGGATTACTTGTTGATAATGAAAAATCTACACCAAGATTTTTTAATTGCTGTATAAAAGAATCATTAAATTGTTCTTTAATATTATCAGGAATTACAATATTAAAATCTTTATCACTTTCTTTTGTTAATGAGCCTCCAAAACTTGGTATTAAAACATTATTAGTTACAAGATCACTGAAACCAACAAGTATTTTTTTCCAAGTAGGAATATTATTACCTAAAGTTTCACTATAATTATCTGTTTTACTCCATTTATTTTCATCAGCTGTACCCATTAAAGTAAATTTTTTATCTTTATTAATTATTCCTAATTCTTCTAATTGTTCTCCAAATGGAATACCTATACTTATTTCAGGAATTTGGTTTGATATCCATTTTTTAAAAGCATCAGTACCCATTTGACTTTGTAAATCTTGGATAACTTTTATTTCTAAATCACCGCTTGTTACAGATATATTTAAATCATCTAATGATTCACTTACACCTTCTATAGAATACGGTTTTACTAACCAACCTCTATATTCATCTTGTAATGATCTAGCACCATCTATATCTACAATATTTAATCCTGAATAATTTGTTCTTGTGTTTTTAACAAAATTTAAAAATGATGGTAATTGTGTATCTATATATTGTTCAAATAAAATATCAGGATTTTCTCCTTGAATTAAATTTAAAAAATCTATGGTATTTCTAAGTTCTATTATTTGTTTATCTGTTATATTTGTTGATGCCATAATAACATCTATGTTATTAATCATATCTTTTGTTCCTGAAGGTAAATAACCATTTTGGATATTTGCTTTAATAGCTTGATAATTCAAAATATTACTTTGTTCTTGTTGTATTGTTTCTAAAGATTTTTGTAAACCAGGTGGAGAACCAGCTACAGGAGTATTTGTTTGACCATAATTATTAAAATCAATATTACCACTTTCAAACATAACCATATTTTCTACAAATTCACTAGCAGTTAAATTTATACTACCGCCTATGTTTGCATATACATAATCATCTAATTGATCTAAAGTTAATTCAATACCTGTTCTTTCTTTTAGTTTTGCTATAAGATTACTTTTATTAGGTAAATAATTATTTTCACTTCCTGGTTCTCCTCTTTCTTTATTTAGAAATTTATGAACAGTTACAGCTTGTAAAGATTCATTTACTATCTTTGTAAAGAGTGCTGGTTGTTGAGAAACAAGATTTCCAACAATAGGATCATTTAAAAGATCAGACATAATAGTAGCTTCTGTAGATTTTAATGCTTTATAAGTATTTGCTATATATTGAGTAGGAAAATTATTAGCTATTTTCTCTGTATTATAATTATTAGCAGCTTGTATTTTATTTAATTTATCAGATTGGACACTTAATAAATTATTTTTAACTACTTCAAGATTACTAGTTAAAGTATTAACTTCTTCAGGAGACATATCTTTTATTCTTCTTACATCAGGATTCTTTAAATAATCTTCTATATAATTATCAATTTGTATTTCAGCATTTTGTAATTGTAAACCCATGCCTTCTTGGTCATAATTTCCACTTTCAAAATTTACTTGCGATAGTAGTCCTTTAATAACTGCTGATTGATTTAATGTTTCATAATTAATCATTTGATCTCTTAAATCTTTATCAACCATTGCTGGTGTTACTAATAATGGTTTAAGTTCATTTAATAATTTATTACCATTTTCTTGTGTTAATAAATAACTTGTAACATTTTGTATAAATTCTAAGTCTATTAACTGTCTTTGTTTTTCAAGATTACCTGGATGTGCTTTTATAATTTGATCTATAGCATTAGATGTATTATCAAAATTTAATTTATTAAGATTATCATTAGAAGTAACTAGATTATTATATCTTAAATCATTTGCATAATCTTTTACATTATTGATCTGTGATGCATAGTTTATGTCTAATTTATTCTCAATATAATTACTAAATCTTTTAGGAGCTGTTTCTAAACTTTTTTCTCTATAAGATATAAATTTTTCCCTTAATCCAATTATATCAGGATTAGGACTATTTAATTCTTTTCTTGTTTCGTTTTCAATAAATATTGCAGAATTAGTATCAAAATTGTTTTGCCATTCTTTATCCATTATATCAACTTGAAATTGATTAACTTTGTCTACAGTTTGTGATAGATTAGATATAGACTTTCCAAATGTATTACTTGATGTTTTAACAACACCAAAGCTAGATTCTATTTGAGTTCTTCTTGATCCTCTTGATAATTGTTGTCCTCTTTCTAAAGCCATTAATATCTTTGCATTCCAGCACCATATGGTGTATTGAATCTAGCTCTTGATTCTCCTGGACTTACAGCATTTTTCATTTTGTTAGATTTTTTAGCTGGTTGATAATAATCAAAATAAGACCACCCAGTCATTCCACTTGATATTGCATCTGTAAATGCACCAAAGGTAGCTGATTGAGCTTGTATTTTAGAATTAATAATTGATTGATCGTATTTTGTTAAAGCTATATTTTTGTTTAATCTAATATTTTTAATGTCTTTAACTGCATTATTTCTTACATCTTCTTGTATTTCTAAAAAACTTCTACTGTCATCTAATATACCAGCAGCACCAGCAATAGCTCTATTATTATTTAATGTAATTTCCATCTGTTGATTTCTTAAATTTTCATCTTGTAATGCTCTTAGTTCTGCATATTTTTTTTCTTGTTGATATCTAATAATATCATTTTGTGCAGCTTGATTAGCTTGATAACCTCCATAAAGACTTCCTCCAGCTGAAACAGCTGAAGATACTAAAAACATTGTTGCTGGATCCATACCCATTAGTAAACTACCTCTACTGCCATACCTAAAACTTTAAGTGGTAAAGGTTCTGTTTGTGTAATTTTAACAGTTGGTTCTCTATCATATCCCAAAAAATAAAACTCCTTTTTTCCTGTTACTTTAGCAACACTTTGTGTTACATCAAAGTTTACTTGCCTAATAACTAGACTTTTAGCATTACTATCAGAAGCTTGTAAAGCTATATTTAATGTATCAGCTACATCTATAACTGCTCTTGATATTCTTTTAATTTGCCCTGTAAGTGGACCATTTTGTATGTCTTTATCTATAGGCATAGTTTCTAATGTTGGAGTATAGTTAAATCCTATATTAACTCCAGCACTATGAGCTTCATTAAAAGTAACAGTATTACTACTTGTTGTAGTAAATTCTCCTAATGCCATAGTACCATCAACAGCATAAACAACAGTAGATGTCAAGTGTGCTGGTGTATTATGCAATCTACCTTGTACTATAGTTATAACTGCGTCATTAGCTGGACTTGCTGCTAAAGCTTGATTTAATACTAAAGTAAATCCAGATGCAGTAGCATTAACTGTTTGAATAGTATATTCTGTACTGTTACCAGCTATACTAATTATATCATTAGGATTAGGTGCAGAAGTATATCCATCTACATTCAGACTAGATCCTGACTGACTTCCACCATTTACTTTAGGTGCACCTTGTTGACTAAGTGTTGTTATACCAGATGAATCTAATGTTAAAGAATCATCTTCAGCAAACTTTTCTAATGTAAATATAGTTGATCCACCTATAACTCTTGACGCTACACAAAATAAATTTTCATTAATAGCAGTTATACTTCTAAATTTATCTCCAGTTCTAGTTATCCATGATGTCCAACCAGCTATTTTTTCAGCTCTAATACTATGGAATAAAGCAAGTGTACCATCTGTATTAGTGAAAAAAGCAAATTGTTCTGGTCTAGTAGAACTACCAGTTATCATTGTCATATCTACAGGATTATCAATAACTTGTGATGCAAGTATAGATATAGACGTAGAAGCATAAGCTGATTCAACATCAGAAAATAAATATTCCCTTATAGATCTTCCATTCTTTTGTGCATAAATTGTTGCACCATCAAATATAATAGGTTTTGCTCTATTACATCCATAAGGAGTTTGTCTCATAAAAATAATATTAGAAGGTGTAACAGCTGAAGTATCTGAAGATGTAGGAACAAAATATTCACCACCATCAGTAAATAATTGTAAATTTCTTGAACTAACAAGATGTCTAACTTCATTGATTCTATCACCTGTAACTGTTACATCAATACCTTCTGCTGCTAATCCTGTACCAATTTCAAAATTAAAATATCCACCTACTTGTGATGCTATAACTCCAGCTGGTTTATCTCTAATACCAGCAAACCATAATCTATTATCGTGAAATGTAACTGCTTGTGGAAATCCATGAACAGCTGATATTAATTGTTCTGCCCAATCTGCTTCTGCATTTGTACTAGCTAGTTCTTCTAAAACAGTAACAGTAACAGTTGTAGCGTTTGTAAATCCTACAATCTTTGCTTGTTTACCCCCTATTAATAAATAAGTTCCATTATGTCCTGAAACAAATGTACTTGCACTAGCAGTTATAGTAACAGTATTTCCAGTAGTAGCACTAGGTGTAAGAGTTATTAAAGATGCAGCATATTTATAAAATGGTTGTGTTGTTTTATTAATACTATTTACAGTAACAGTATCATCTTCTTCAAAAGCAAATATACTTGCAGAAAAATTTGTTGCACTTGATCTTACTATTTTAACAGTAGGATTATCTCTATGTGCTATAAATACTGTATCACCAAACTGTGCATAATTTAATTCAAATAATTTAGCTGTAGTCCAGTTACAATTAGAAGTTATGTTTGCTTGTATACTTACACCATTACTATCAAAAATATCTAATCTATTATTAGATAAAACAAATACAGCCAATTCATCATTAGAAAATATAAATGGAATTACTCTTGATTCACCAGCTAAAGTAGCTTTATAAGTAGTGCCTGGTCTACGCATTAGACCACCTTCATCTAATAAATACCAATTTTTTAATTGTTTAGCTCCATTAAAATATGCTGAAGCATCAGTACGAGTAACTAATAATGGATTAAGTTCACCACTTGAAAAGTTAGTGTATACAGTTCTAAGGACATTAGCCATTAGAAACCTCTAGTATTATATCTATTTGTAATAAATCTTTTTGTGTTTAAGACTTTGTTTGTTTCTTCTTGACTATCAGTATTCTTAGCAATTCTTATTTGTTGTTCTGCTAATGTACTAAACTGTTGAATCATAGCTGCATCTCTTGCAACTGAACCAGCAAATATAGATGCTAGTTGGTATTCTAATGCTAGTTTAAAGTATGCTGGAAACTCTGATTCATTTTGTCTAAATGTATAATCAGCTATTAATTTACTATTAGATCCATAAGTATCACAAAAAACTTTGTCTCCGTATCTAGCATATTCAATAGGTATATCAGAAACAGTAATAGTATTTAATACAAGTAAGTCTGGTAATTGATAAGCAAAACTGTACCTACCAGTAGGAGCATCAGTTAATAAATCTAGTTGTCTTTGATCTGTAGCAAATCTCCATCTATGTCTAGATAATAGAGATGTAAGCATATTCTCATACATATTTGAAGCAACAAGTGCTTCTGTAGATCCATCGTCAAATGATGAGATAGGTTGTGCACCTATCATAATAATTGCTCTCGCACATATATCTACTTTTGTATCTGCCATTTTATTTTATAGGAGGGGGAATAACCCCCTCCATACGTTTATATATTATGCAAGTTTAGCAGTTGTTACTGTAGCAGCACCTGAAGCTGAAGTTACAACAAGTAAATCAGATTCATGTGAACCACCATTAGTAGCACATACTAAGATCATGTCATTTTGTGAAAATCCTTCAAATGATAGGTTAAAGTAACCTGATCCAACAATAGCTGAAGTGGCATCACCATCTGTGTAATACCATAAGTTATTGCTATCTCCCATTTGAGATACTTTCTTAACAGGGTTTGCTAATGCGTATGCCATGATTAAGCCTCTCTACATTTCTGCACTCTTACACCATCACCATCAATAAGAACAGATCCCATTGACATATATGATGTTGTTAAGTGTGCTACTTTTTCAGGGATATAGTTTACTTCAGTTCTTACGTCTGAACCTACACCTAATCCTAAAGAAGATTTGTGGAAAGCGATAGTTTTTCTGTCGTTTGAACCATCAGTACTTAGTCCACTAAAACCCATCCACATAAATGTTAGCCATCTTTTTGCTGTCATACCACCTTTGTATGGTAGATCAGCTTCGCCAACATATTCTGCTCTGGAGAATTGATCTAAACCTAATAGGTCAGACCATTGTTTTGGTCCAACAACCCAATATCTTTGACCATCATCTGGAACATCATTGTTTCCAAAGATCTCAA